>Ga0182011_10000421_pt1 | contig 36911 bp, 36 predicted proteins | sample 711E1DmetaG_FD_120481 | JGI IMG/M metagenome (GOLD analysis project Ga0182011, IMG submission 120481) | Permafrost microbial communities from Stordalen Mire, Sweden - 711E1D metaG | ecosystem: Environmental > Terrestrial > Soil > Wetlands > Permafrost | place: Sweden: Stordalen | collected...
CTTATCCGGCGAACCAGCCTGACGTGGATGTTCTTCGATGTGATGGTGCCGCTGCTCTACCTGCTGCTCTTCGGTGTTGCATTTGACCGGGCTCTTGGTACGAGCTTTGTTATCAATGGTATGACAATACGTTATAACGATTTCTTTCTTGGCGGCGTGCTATCCATGACCTGCTTCGGGAACGCAGTAAATCAATCGTATGGATTCTTCATTGACCGCGATAACGGAATTTTCTACGAACATCTCACATACCCGCTGACACGCGGCCAGCTCCTGCTCGGAAAAATCCTTTTTCAAGGGCTCATGACGATTGCGCAGGCAAGCATGACACTTCTTGTGGCTGTGATTGTCTTGAATGTACATATTCAACTCATCATGCTTCCTATCATATTTCTTGCAGCCGTTCTCGGAACTGCCGGTTGGTTTTTCGGTTTATCCAACGTTGCGTTCCTCATTCGCCGCAACGATACATTCAACATGGCCATCAATGCCAGCTATTTTGTTCTTATGTTTTCGAGCAGCCTTTTTTATCCGATAGACCAGATACCGATGTGGCTCCGTATCCCGGCGCTTATTAATCCTCTTACGTGGCATGCCGATGTTATGCGTTATTTAACAATTGGCATATGCAATGGATCCGAAATTATTGTCCAATGCCTCTTGTTTATTGGATTTCTGTTCCTTTCATTCAAGGTGGCAGTACGCACGATCCAGCGTTCGACGTAAGACGGAGAAAAAGGTTAAAAAAATAAATTACTATAGATAACACGTTCTGCAAAGCAAGACTGTATCTTCAGGCCTCCGGCTGTAGAACGGGAGAAGAAATAATATAGAAACGTCGACATGGGAAAAGTCAGCATCGTTCATCGCACACATTTAATTCTAGAAAGGTTATTATTCCGGCATGGTTGCAATTCCCTTTGATGTCAATGACGAAAACCTTCGCAAAAAATTCTTCGATCGATTATTCACGGATTGCGTAGAAGGCCTCGCTGAAAATACTCCGCCTCTCTGGGGCAAAATGACTCCACAACATATGATCGAACACCTCATCTGGTCCTTTGAAGGCTGTACAGGTATCATCGAATTTCCTTGTCGTACTCCGGATAACCTGTTTGAGCGGGCGAAGAGATTCCTCCATAACAACAATGCAACACCTCATGAGTACAAGAATCCCTTGATCGGTGAGGGCCTGCTCCCGCTTCGATTTTCCAGGTTCACCGATGCGAAGGAAGCACTCCATAAAGTGATTGGTCGCTTTGCCGATCATTTCCGTGAACGACCGGGTGCGATTCATACACACCCAGTATTTGGACCGCTCGGTGCGGATGAGTGGCATCGATCTCAATTCAAACACTGCTATCACCACTTGCTGCAATTCGGACTTATAAATCAAATGGAAACTGCATCCTCATAAACAATAGATTCATAATACACATTGCATAATGATGGCAAGCTTATTGAAGATAGAGCCGAAAGCGATGGCCTTTATTTTATGGAACAATGAGGCTATAATTTGATGCCGCCAAAGAATTAGATTTGGTTTAGAGAATCATCGACGTGCCGCATAATGCACTGCATCACGCAGCGTACTTGATGGGCTCTACAGAGAATTATAACAAATGCATACGTCGCCTCACACCAATAAATATATTGGACAGAATTATGAGAAATAAAACAATCCGATTAAATCATATAATATTCTTTTTCCTCGTTATAGTTTTTTCGTTGAGCTCCATTGTTTGGACACAGGAAAAACAAGTCTGTTTTTCCATCGACGATCTGCCGGTTGTCAGTTATGGAATGAACGATACAAGTTTCCAGAAAGAGGTTACGGCAAGACTCATCGCTTCCTTTAAACGCAATCATATTCCCGCCATCGGGTTTGTCATCGCAAAAAAATTATTCATCGATACCATGAGAAATCCGTTTCAAGTTTCTTTAATAGAGCAATGGATCGATAACGGCTTCGATATCGGGAACCACACCTATTCTCATCCGGATTACAATTCCGTATCGCAGAAGGAATATACGGACGACCTCCTTAAAGGTGAAGCCGTTACCAAAGAGATCCTCGAGCGCAAAGGCAAGCATCTCAAATATTTCAGGCATCCCTATCTTCATGTAGGCAGCACAAAATTCAAGGCAGATTCACTGAGCAATTTTTTAGCAGAGCACGGCTCTGTCATTGCGCCGGTCACTATCGATACCGATGATTATTTTTTTGCAGTTGCATATAAACGAGCGCGCATGAAAGGCGATACGATGCTGTCTCAGCGGATTGGACAGGATTATCTTGAGTATATGGAAAAGAAAATATTGTTTTACGAATATCAATCACATGCACTCTTTAGCCGTAACATCCGGCAAATTCTGCTGGTGCATGCAAGCTGGCTGAACGCAGAGTATATGGATTCTCTTGCAGCACTGTACACATCGCACGGATACACGTTTATTAGTATGGAGAAAACGCTCGAAGACACGCTCTATCGAACGCCAGTAACTGCATATGGCAAAGGGGGCATATCATGGTTAGACCGGTGGGCTCTTTCCCGTGGTAAACAAAAAGATTTTTTCAAAGATGACCCTAACCCGCCTAAATATGTTGTGAAATCGTTAGAATAGATGCTTACGACTATCGAATAACCCGACAACACATATTACATAATCACTCCGGCCGGATCAATGTGCAGTCCTCATTCTACCGTCATGTGGGGATCACGTGCAATGACAGTCTTTTTTTTGGCCACTTCACGAAAGGGATTGTTCGATTCATTTATACATGTTCGGTTCACCTTGCATTTCACTACCATTTTCTTGTATCTTTTTAGCATTCATTACTAAGTTAAGGAGTTTTCATGCGCCGCATTTTCTTTCTGATCCCGTTATTTATTATTATTCTTCATGCTCAATCCATCGATCCAAAATCTAAATTTGGTTATGAATCCATCAATGCGTCCGATCTAAAAGCTCATCTTACTATTCTTGCTTCCGACAGTCTTGAAGGCCGGGAGACATCGTACCCCGGGCAAAAGAAAGCGGCAAATTATATTGCAGATATTTTCAAAAACCTGAATCTCAAAGCTATCGGCGACAGCGGAACTTACTTCCAGCATTTTGACGTCGAGGTATCGCGCGTTAGTCCAAAAACGAAAATAATTACAAATGTCGACGGGGTGATGAAGAATTTCACCTGGGGCACTGACTTTATATCAGAGGCAGCGAAAGACACCGTTGTAAGCGGGCCGGCAGTCTTTGTAGGGTTCATTGATACGGAATTAGATTCCGCTGCCAACACAAAACTTGCGGGGCGAATTGTATTCGTCTTTATCGGTAAGAAAAGTTTCGCTAGCGATACCTCTAAGGCAGCAGCTTTACGGCGGCTCTTTGCGATTCGCCGTGATGCTGGAGCGGCAGCGGCATTGATGATTCCGGATATCGAAGGACCGGCATCATTTCGAAAAGCACAAGAAATGATGAGTAGTTTTGGCACGGATAAAGGAATAATGCGGATGAAAGAAGACAGCTCATCGCAATTACGGCAGCAATTTATCAGGTTCCTTGTATCTCCGGAAGTGGCAGAAACAGTATTAAAACCAACGGGCAAATCGCTGAAGCAGCTAAGGGACGAAGCCGTACACGATCAACAATTCAATCCCTTGTTCATTGACAATGCAACGATTACCATAGTCTCGAAGGTAATTCATGAAACAAAGCAAACAGAAAATGTTCTTGGCTTTTTGCCGGGGAGCGATCCGATTCTCAAATCGCAGGTTGTTGTATTTACTGCTCATTACGATCATCTTGGAATAAGCAGAACCGGTGATCTCTACCCCGGCGCAGATGACGATGGTTCCGGTACGGTCACCATTTTGGAACTTGCAAAAGCATTTGCGGCGAATCCAATAAAACCAAAACGCAGTCTGATTTTTTTGACATTTACAGGCGAAGAGAAAGGATTGTTTGGCTCGAAGTATTATACCAATAACCCGATCATTCCATTGGATAAAACCATTGCCGACTTGAACATGGATATGGTCGGCAGAATCGATACGACACACGAAGCAATGAAAGATACAAACTATATATATGTTATTGGTTCCAATAAAATCAGTCTTGAACTCGACAGTCTGCTTCGATCGGCAAATAATGAAACGGAACACCTCTCGCTCGATTATACTTTTAACGGCGACCATGATCCGGAACGGTTCTATTACCGAAGCGATCATTACAACTTTGCGAAGAATGGAGTGCCTATCGTATTCTTTTTCGACGGCGTCCACAGCGATTATCACAAACCAACAGATACCGTGGACAAAATTCTCTTCGAAAGGATGGCAAAAATAGGACGGGTAATTTATGACCTCGGATGGAGACTCGCAAATCTGAAGCTTCCATTGACGAAGATTCCCTTGCCACAATAGGATACTGTGCGTATGTATTTAAAGGAAGAATTCCAACAAGGGCTGAGGACAAAGGTATTTGGGCGCGCATTATTGGTTTTTGAGACGATCGAATCGACGAATATGTATGCAAAAACTCTCGCAAGCAAAGGTGCTGAGGAAGGAACCGTCGTCATAGCCGATCATCAAACATCGGGCCGCGGACGATTTGGAAGAACATGGCTTGCAGAACCGGGAAGCAGTTTATTGTTCTCCGTCATAATCCGTCCGACATTCAACGCGGACAAAGTCGGATTACTTCCCTTCTTTGCTGCCGCTAGTATCGCCCTTGCTGTTGAAACAACGACCGGTATGCAGTGTGAATGCAAATGGCCCAATGATATTCTATTCCATGATAAAAAGAACTGCGGTATCCTTCTGGAAAGCACCTTTCAGCACAATAAGCTCGATTATGCCATAATTGGAATTGGATTAAATGTGAACCAAACGAACTTTTCGGGGGATCTTGCAGGCACGGCAACATCACTGAGGAAAGAATGCGGAAGAGAATTTGACCGGAGAAATGTATTCCGCCAAATTATGTCGTCATTAGAATCGCTTTACACAGATGTGAGTAGAGGAATTTTTGATACCGTGCTGACGGAATGGAAAGCACGTGCAGCACTCATTGGCAAACGAATAAAGCTTACTCAGACCGCCAATATCATAGAGGGCGTTGCAATCGCTCTTGCTGATGATGGAGGATTGATTGTAGAAACTGGATCGGTTCAGCGTGTGTTTCATGCCGGTGATGTGACTATAGTCAAATAGCCATAAATGATTCTCTTAGAAAGATTGATTGATATGTTCATAGCAATTGACATTGGCAATACTCACACTGTTATCGCGATATACAAGAATAGTTCACTTCTTGCCAGTCTCCGATTGACAAGCACACTCAAACAGACAGAAGATACAATCTTCACGCATATTCAATCATTATTGAGGAAAACCGGCATAAATAAAAAGAACATCGATGGAATCGGCATTTCGTCGGTTGTTCCCAATCTGACTCAAGTCTATACCGCAATAGTGAAAAAGTATTTTCATAAAAAACCGATGATGGTAAGTGCTTCATTAAATCTCGGAATCAAAATTCATTACGACGATCCAAAATCTCTTGGCGCAGACAGAATCTGCAACGCAATAGCCGGTTTTTCACATTACGGCGGGCCGCTTATTATTATTGATTTCGGAACTGCAACAACCTATGATGTTATCGCATCAAACGGCGATTATCTCGGCGGTGTTATTGCTCCGGGAATAGAAACTTCGGCATTTTCATTACATAGCCGGACTGCAAAACTGCCACAACTCGCCGGTACAATACCGTATCTTCCTGACGCCGTCATCAGCTCAAATACGTTGAGTAGTATGCAAACCGGAATTTTCCTGGGTGCCATCGATGCAGCCTTGGGAATGGTGAACCGAATCCAAAAAGAACTTCATAAACATCGGTCAAAGAAAGCAACGGTGATAGCAACGGGCGGATTTTCAACATTCGTTGCGGAACAGACAAAGATCATTCAGCACGTAGAACCGATGCTTGTTCTGGATGGCATTCGGTTGATATATGATCGCGTGAAAAATATAAAGAAAATGTAAATGAATCCTGGTAGGACTCGAACAAGAAGTTTAGACTACCTCTTTATGAGATATTGAACAACAGGCGGTAAGACTGGTATATTTTGTCACCGGAAAAATCAGGCCGGTATTGTCTTTTCTTCTATCTCCCGTTTCAATCGATCAAGTTCTTTCACTTCATCGTGATGAGCATACAGCATTCGGTACAATCCCAATAATCCTCGAATGGAAGTTTCCAGCAATACAGCCGAACGATGAATCTGTTGAAGCAGTTCACGAACTTGCTCACGTTCTGGTGAGGATAATTGTTTGCAGATTTCTTCACCGCGGTTTTCAATATCTCCGTTGATGTTTGCGAGAGCAGAGTTTAATGATGGTGTGATCGCATTGAGCACATCGCGGACTTTATCCGTTGCAAGATTATTTAAACTAATTTCCTGCGTCCGTTCATCTTCCAGCGATTTCGCGATACGAAATTGATGCCGCTCATGGGTCGCATCAATCACAATTTTAAGATGCTGAAGGTCAAGCTGTTCCTTCCGCACATAATCGTACGCGCCTAATTTCATCGCTTCGACAGCCACGACATCCGAGCCTGCAGCAGTTAGCATGACGACGGGTATTTCCATATCGTTTTCATGAATCCATTTCAACAAATCTATGCCGCTCATTTCCGGCATAAAGTAATCCGTAAGTACTATGTCAAAATATGTATTGCCGCCGGTGGCAATGAGCTCTTTCGCTTCTTGTCCGGTACGGGCAATTGTTACATTGTATTTATATTCTTCCCGTAGTTGATTTGCAACAATGTCGGCAAAAAATTCATCGTCATCGACAACAAGAATATTTAGCATTGGTTGTTCCATGGATTTACTCAAATTCATTCATAGCCGCCGTTTCTTGGTAATAAATTGTGTTTAATCTAAGAATTTCTCAATTGACAAACAAATACCGTGATCGCACAATGGCAGAGAATGTCCTTCGGATACCTGCTGAAATTAATGCAGACCGAACATCTGTACCGATATATTGGCTAAATCCACGATTGGCGCAAAATAGAGCCCAAAGACAAGCGTCGGAATCGCAAGTACCAGCAAAATCAATGCTTCTCTTCGAAAAAGATGAAGAGGCCCTGATTGATCTTCCGGGTCCCGGAGAAACATATATCGCAGCACCCTCGCATAGTAGTATAACGAGATGACACTATTTATGGCACCAACAATTGCAAGCCAAATCCATCGTGCATCCAGGACAGCAGAAAAAAGATAAAATTTCCCGATAAAACCCGCTGTCGGCGGCAATCCGGTGAGTGACAACAGGAAGAGAGCCATTGCCACACCGATAATCGGAGATCGATATCCAATCCCCCGGTAAGCGCTGATGTCTTCACTTCCAGTTTTGTTCGCAACGATCATGACTACGTAGAATGCACCGAGATTCATAAAGAGATACATCATAAAATAAATCAGGACTGCAGCAATACCTTTGTCACTTAAAAGGACTACACCCATCAGCATATAACCGGCCTGTGCAATACTTGAATATGCAAGCAGGCGCTTAAGATTATCCTGCCAGACAGCGACGAGATTGCCAAGCGTCATTGTGAGTACGGAAAGAATGACGAGGAGTTTGTTCCATTCAAAATTATTGACCGACATCCACACACCGGGCGGCAGCGCAAGAACAGTCGTATCCATGAAAATGACTTTGAAGAACCGCATCATCATGGCAAAACCGGCTGCTTTTGACGCAACAGAAAGAAACGCCGTGATCGTAATCGGTGCGCCTTCATAGACATCGGGAGTCCAAAAATGAAACGGTACGGCGGAAATCTTATAACCGAATCCCACAACAATAAAAATCGTCGCAAGGAGCAAAGCAGAATAATGCGGAACGCTCAACGTCAGCGCGCGATTGATTCCAGCATAATTCATTGCGCCTGACAAGCCGAAGAGAATCGAGACACCGTATAACATGACGCCTGATGAGACTGCACCATAAATGATGTACTTCATCGACGCTTCGCTCGAATCCGATGCTTCCTTGGTATATCCCGCAAGGATGTAGGATGAGAGGCTTGTTAATTCCATTGCCAAGACCATCATCAGCAAATTCGATGCGCCAGCCATCAAGAACATTCCAAGTGTCATAGAAACAAGCAGACCGTAATACTCAGCCATGCGCTTTACGGTTATCTGCACTTCCGTTGAGAAAATCGAAAACAGAAATATAATTAACGCGCAGATTGCCGCAAACGATTTAAAAAATACCGCAAATGGATCCACGACTATCATACCGGAGAATATTTCTGCGGACGTTCCTGCCTCATTGATAACAAAGAACAATGCTGTCATCACACCAAGGAATGCAACCCATCCGGCAGCTTTAAGATTCGTTCGGAAAATCAATCCGGACACTATTGCGATGCAAAACGTGACCGCTAATATTGTCTCCGGCAGGAAGTGATTAAGATTTTGTAGTATTTGTTGAACGATCATTTTATCTTTTCTTTATTTTTTGCGCCAGCGGCGCACTTGTACGCCGTCTTTTTGGAGTATCCGTTTTTCGCGGAATATTTCAATGTGCTCATCACAATTTATGGAATCAGTGCACTTGCAGCGTTTCCTTTCGCAACAACATCAACCAGATGATTCACCGACGATGTCATCACGTTCAGCATAAATGACGGATAGATTCCCAGCACAAGAATAATGACCGCCAGCGGCACGAGCATAATTATTTCCCGTGCATCCACATCCGGCATCGTACTCCATTTACCATTCGGTTTTCCGAGAAACACCCGCTGCAGCGTCCATAACATATATGCCGCTGTAAGAATAATACCCATCGTCGATGCCATCGTGATGATGCGCAGCCTGTCCACTTGGAATGCACCGAGGAAAGAGAATAATTCTGAAACAAATCCACTTAATCCGGGCAGGCCTAATGCCGCAAAAAACGCAACCGTCATAATACCTGTATACTTCGGCATTGTTATTGCCAGACCGCCAAACGCGTTAAGGTCCCGTGTATGCGATCGATCATAAATCACACCGACAATTAAGAAGAGCATGGCAGTGATCGTTCCATGATTAAACATTTGGAATACCGCACCCATCATACCTTGTGTATTCAGAGCTGCCATACCGAGCAGAACAATTCCCATATGGCTCACGCTGGAATACGCAATAAGTTTTTTAAAATCAGTTTGCGCCATAGCGCATAAAGCGCCATAGACAATATTAATGAATGCTAATATCGCAAGGGCGAATGCGTACTTCTGCGCCAGTTCTGGAAATATAGGGAAACTAATTCGAATGAGCCCGTACGCTCCCATCTTTAAGAGGACACCGGCAAGAATTACGCTGATCGCCGTTGGCGCCTCAACGTGTGCATCCGGCAGCCAGGTATGAAACGGAAAAATTGGTACTTTAATTGCAAAACCTATAAAGAGCGCTGCATAGGCAAGTGTGCGCATCTGCGTTCCAAATCCGGCAAGCAGTGAATTCGGCTCAAAGTTTGCAGGATTCATCATTGCCAGCAAATTGAATGTATGCAGCTTTTCCCCCGAAGCCGGATCAACAATTGTTACGCTGAAGTAAAGTGCGATCACTGCCAGCAACATCAGCACACTCCCAACAAGTGTATACAGAAAGAACTTGATAGCAGCATATTCACGACGCGGTCCGCCCCAAACACCAATAAGAAAATACATCGGGAGCAGCATTAATTCCCAGAAAACATAGAAAAGGAAAAAATCAAGCGCGACAAACACTCCCATCATTCCGGTATCAAGAAGCAGCAGCATGACCATATATCCTTTAAGCGCTTTGTCAATTTTCCACGAAGCAATGACTGCAATAAAACTGATAATCGATGTGAGAATAACCATCGGCACACTGATACCATCGACGCCAACAAAATATTCGATCAGCACACGCCCGAACCACGACACGCCTTTAACATCAATCCATTTTGCTTTCTCGACGAACTGCATTCCTTCCTGTGAATTGATGCCGCCAAGACTATAATTGAAGTTCGCATAGATCATCACGGCAAGCACGACTTGCAGGAATGTGATGCCAACCGCAGTCCACTTCATTGCAGCCCGTGCTTCCTTGGGAATCAGCAGGACAATAATCATTCCGACAACAGGCAGGAACGTAATCCAGCTTAATATTCCGATACCAAGAAATTGTATTGCCATTCGTTTTACTCCTCTAAAAAAACTTGAACCGGGATGAGCTTAAAGACCTGCCAAACTCATACATTTCATTCCCTGCTCTCTTTTGCTGTTACCATCCTGCCATCAACGAAACCACAAGAAAAACACCAAAACCCCGAATAATGCAAATGCAAGATATGTCTGTACTTTTCCTGTTTGAAGCCTGCGTGCCAGCAAACCAAAAAAACCTGCAAGATAGGCAAGAAGATTCACGATCCCATCAATGATTTTATTGTCAAAACCGCCGACACCGACATAGAATAAGAAAAATGTCAGTGCAGCTACACCTAAACCGATCAAACCGCATTCAATTTTTACAACGATACCTGCACCTTGAATCAACAATCCGGTGGCAAGTTGCCATCCGATGAAGAGCGATAACAAAGCAAAAACAATAAGATAAAATATTGAACCGGCGATTCCTTCTTCCCAGGTATGCTTGACGCCGTGAGTAATTCCTATCGTCCACTTTGCCACCCCATTAACAATACCATCGATGATGACATTATCGAACCAGCGATATGCATCCGCAACAACATCCGTTCCTTTTACAAATGTTGCTTGATAGAGTTCATCGAAATACCATTTATTGAGGAAAAAATTATAGAGATGTTTAAGCACCGGAGCTGATGCAATTGCATCAGCATCAATTTTCTTCCAAGAGTATGTTGCAAATGCAACAAGAATGCCCGTGATCGCTACCGTCAGCGAAAGAAGCATGGCAAGAACATGCGAATGATGAAGCACTTCTGTGAAAGTCTCAGTATTGATGGCGGCAACTGCAATGGGCACTACGGATTCAGGACGGGTGACTGCCTGATAAAACCATCCGGATGATGCACCAATCGGATTCCAGCTATAGAATGCGAAGAACGACAACACTGCCAATACGATAAGAGGCAGTGTCATCACCCAGGGCGATTCACGAATTGCCTCAAAGCGGTGATGATCTTTGTGTTCCCCAAGAAATGTGAGAATGACAAGGCGAAACATGTAAAATGCTGTCAGACCTGCGACAAAAAATCCGGTAATCGGAATAATCCAATGCCAGCCGCCGTTGAGACTTCCGAAGGCCAAAGTGCCGGCAAGAATTTCATCTTTACTCAAAAATCCGGATGTGAACGGAATACCGGAAATCGCGAGTGTGTACATCAAAAATGTCCAAAACGTAATCGGCATTTTCGCACGGAGTCCGCCCATATTGCGAATATCCTGTGCATCAGTGGTATGATCGTCCGCGTGGTGTAACGCATTGTGCATTGCATAGATGACGGAACCAGAGCCGAGAAAAAGTCCGGCTTTAAACATCGCATGCGTCGTGAGATGGAAAAATCCGGCGGTGTACGCACCTACGCCGAGTCCCATAATCATGTAGCCAAGTTGACTGACCGTAGAGTATGCCAGCACCTTTTTAATATCGTTCTGTGCAATTGCAATAGTCGCGGAAATAAATGCTGTCATCGCGCCGATGTATGCGATCACCATCAATGCATCCGCTGTCATCATCGCAAACGTACGCGTTACCAAATAGACGCCGGCGGCAACCATGGTCGCTGCGTGAATCAGTGCGCTGATCGGCGTCGGGCCTTCCATGGCATCCGGCAGCCAGACATGCAGCGGAAATTGTGCCGACTTTCCGACTGCACCGCAGAATATCAGCAGACCAGCGGCAGTTAACCACGTTTCACTTCCAAACGGAATGAGTCCCGCTTTCATCGCATCAAAGATTGCATCAAATGTGAACGTGTGGAATGTCTTGAAAAGAATTAAAATGCCTATAAACATTCCGACATCGCCAATGCGGGTGACGATGAATGCTTTCTTCGAGGCATCGGAAGCCGATTTCTTTTCAAACCAATGTCCGATGAGTAAATACGAACTCAGTCCGACTAATTCCCAGGAAACATACATCAGCAATAAATTATTCGAGAGAACAATACCGAACATGGAAAAAGAAAATAAGCCAAGGTACGCATAATAACGGCCGTACCGGACATCATCCTTCATATAGCCGATGGAAAATAAATGCACAAGCGAGCTGACGATACATACCACGACAAGCATGATAGCCGCAACGTTGTCGATCATGAAACCGAGATCGATGTGCATTTCGCCAAATCCGGGTACGCTGCCGAATTTCACCCATGTGAATACTGCCTGGAGCGTTTGGTCTTGATAGAAGTTAATTTTCGTGAAAAGAATTGCCAGCGAGAGTGCAAGTGCGGCAAAAAGAATTGATGTGCCGAACCAATCACCGGAACGCGGCAATCGTTTGTGAAAAAAGATCAGCACGGCAAAATCCGCTAACGGAATCAGCCAGACGATCAATGCGAGCGTAAGTAAGGTTTCCTGGGACATAGTTTGATTTTCGATTTACGATTGCCGATTGGCGACCGGAACTTCTAATCTTTCAATTGATTGATTTCATCCACATTCACAGTGTTGAAGTTTTGATAGATATTCAAGACGATTGCCAGCATAATTGCTGCTTCTGCTGCAGCAAGAATGATGACAAAAATCGCAACAACATGTCCATCAAGAGATGTGGTAACATAACGTGAGAATGCGACAAAATTAATATTTGCCGCATTCAGTATAAGCTCAATACCCATCAAAACCATAATGGCGTTGCGCCGCGTCAAGACGGCAAATATGCCAAACGAGAACATCAATCCGCTGAGGATGAGAAAGTGCACCAGTCCGGGATGCTGTAGAAAATTTATCAATTCTTGCATAATGTTTATACTTTCTTTTCTCTTCGTGCAATCATTGCCGCACCGATCAGCGCAACGAGCAGCACGACCGATGCAACTTCAAACGGAAGCAAATATTTTGTCAGGAGCAGTTCGCCGATTTTCGGAGCGGTCGATTCTACAGCCAGTAATTGCGGATTTACATTCCAATCCGTTATCCAAAAAACCCACATCAGATATCCCCCTATGCAGGCGGCAATAAATATGGCTGGTAATGTTTGAATCGTGCCCGTTTTTGCATCGACATGAATTTGATGACTCGTCAGCATAACACTAAACAGAATCAGTACCATGATGCCGCCGACATAGATAAGAAGCTGCGTAACAGCGATAAAGTCCGCAAGCAGAAATACATATATGCCTGCTACTCCAAAAAGTGCAAACAACAATGCAAATGCAGCATGGACAATATTCCGGGAGAACACAACAATGCATGCCGATCCCAGCGTAATCACTGCAAAGAGATAAAATATTACCGCAAAGATGTCCATAAATATCAATGCAAAAGTAAAAAGTATAAATTAAAAACGAAACAATAAAAAAGCTAAAAAGATATAAAAATTATTATTTATCAATCCAATTCAAATTATCATCCTAAGTCTTATTTGGCTCCGCTGCAGGAGGCTCCGGTTTTATCGACGGAGGAATCACTTGTACTTCAGGAGCTGAAGTTGCGGGTGATCCTTTTACGGCTGCTGCGGCAGCGGTTTTCTTCGCCACCTGTTCTTCCGTATACTTTTCTAATCGGTCTTGTGCTGCCGCGGTTTCTTCTGTCGTCATCTTGCTGAAACTATATATCAAATTTTTCCTGTCGAATTCCGCGAATTCATATACATCCGTCATAACAATGCACTCTGTCGGGCAAGGCCACACACACAGTCCGCAGTAGCAGCACTTTGCAATGTCAATATCGAAACGCGGGACATAAAGCCTCTTTTTCGTGTTTTTTGACGTCATCCCCAAATCCATGTCCGGAGTCGATTTGATTGTTTCAATCGTAATGCAATCCACCGGGCAAGCAATGGAACACTGGTCGCAGCCGATGCAATCGTCTATATTGACAAACAACCGGTTGCGCGCCCGCTCGGGGATTTTCATTTTGACGGTCGGATATTGAATGGTCGCCGAGCGAGTAAAAAGATGTTTAATGGTAATTCTCATTCCCACGATAACCGTAAAGAGAGAATGATAAATATTATAAAAATATGTTTTTATTGCCGACATGGAGAACTTATGATTTCCGATTTCTTCGCCAGAAACGCAAGTGCGTTCGGCACACAATGAACAAATTCTAAAATTATTTTCTCAAATCACTAAGATTAATCCGACGCCAATAATGCAGACAAAGAGCCATGGCGTTAACACCTTCCAGGAAACAAACATCAGCTGATCGACACGCAGACGCGGAAGTGTCCATCGAATCCAAATCTGGATAAGGATAAACACATACGCTTTTGTGACAAACCAGAAGATGCCCCACACCGGGCCCGACATAAATGTACCAAACGGGCTGGACCAGCCGCCGAGAAAAAGTGACACGACAACTGCCGAAACGGTGAATAAATTTGCATACTCGGAAAGATAAAACATGGCAAACCGCATACCGCTGTATTCTGTATTAAATCCCTGCACCAGCTCCGATTCAGCTTCTGGCAGATCAAACGGCGTGCGATTGACTTCGGCGATGGAAGCAACGAAGAGTATAAAAAATGTTACAAGTGTGAAGGGCATCAACATCACTTTCTGCATCCACGGCAGCGGACCGCCAAAGACTATCCAGTTGCCGATACCGCCGTCTTGAAATTTCGTAACATCCTGCAGGTTGAGCGTTCCGGTAATCATCACAACAATAATAACGGCAAGCGCTGTTGGAATTTCATAGCTGATCATTTGTGCTGCCGAACGGACACCGCCGAACAGCGACCATTTATTATTGGACGCCCAGCCGGCCATCAAAATTCCGATGACGACGAGAGAGCCGGCCGCCACTAAAAAGAATACACCAAGATTGATATTGGAACCAATATATATACTGCTGAATGGAAGCACGGCGTATGCAACGTATGTTCCTATAAATGCGATAAACGGCGCAACGCAAAATAAAACTTTATCTGCTTTCGTTGGAATAATATCTTCCTTTTGCAGAAGTTTTAACATATCGGCAATCGGCTGTAGTACGCCGTGCCAGCCCGTACGCATATACGCAACACGGTCCTGAATGTGCGCCGCCACTTTCATTTCCGTGTAAAGTACCACCAATACCATAAGTACGATGAAAACAAGCGGAAGTGCACTCAAAAGAATCGAGACGAAGAGTTGATTAGCAAATATTGTTTGAATGAATTCCATTTTTCGTACTTATCGTTTATCGATCAACTTCACCAAGGACAATATCAATACTGCCTGCCGTGAGTACTAAGTCGGCAATTAAACCGCCGCGGGCTATTTCAGGCAGGACACTGAGGTTCACAAATGCCGGACCGCGCGCTTTGACGCGGAACGGGCTTGCAGTGCCGTCGCTGATAATATAATATCCCAGCTCACCGCGTGAAGCTTCCGTGCGGACATAGATTTCCGCATCTTTTTCCGGACGAATGCGTTTTGGAATCGCCGCTTTCACATTACCCTCCGGCAATCCGGCAAGCGCCTGTTCTATGAGATTGAGACTCTGTTCCATCTCACGCATACGAACGATGTGCCTGTCCCAGCAATCGCCGACCGTTCCCACTTCACCTTTTCCAACCTGCGGCTGCCAGTCCAATTTATGATAAATGGAATACGGATCATCGCGGCGCAAATCCCAATTGACGCCGGAACCGCGAAGTTGCGGTCCGCTGACCGCAAAATTAATAGCGACCTCTTTCGGTAAGACACCGACATTGGCTGTCCGTTTCACAAAGATTTCATTGTAGGTCAGCAGGTCGTTCAGCATCTTAATTCGCGGACGGAAATATTTTATAAAATCTTTCGCCTGTTCGGTAAAATTCGGGGGCAGGTCATGCGAGAGACCGCCGATCCAAATATAATTATAGAGTAAGCGTGCGCCGCATGTTATTTCGAACAAATCGAGAATTTTTTCACGGTCTATAAATGTATAGAGAAACGGCGTAAATGCACCGGAGTCAATGCCGTATGTACCGACGGCAATCAAGTGGCTGGCGATCCTCTGGAGTTCCGCCATAATGATGCGAATATATTCTACGCGTTCTGGTACTTCGATCTTCAGCAATTTTTCCGCGGCAAGCGCGAATGCCCATTCGTTGGTCATTGCTGAACAATAATCCATTCGGTCTGCGTACGGAATGACCTGCTGGTAATTTGTCATTTGTTCGCAATGTTTTTCAAAACACCGGTGGAGGTATCCTATATGCGGAATGCAGTCAACAATAATTTCGCCGTCGACGACGATTTCGAGCCGCAGGACGCCATGCGTGGACGGATGCTGCGGACCCATATTAATAATCATTTCTTCCGTACGAATTGTTCTGCCGGTTGAAGTCTTCATGTGACCGGGTTTTGCTGTATAATTCGTTGGAAGAGTCGGCGGCTGCAGCATAGTTGAGTCAATCATTCAGCGTCAATACGGAACCTTCATACCGTGATAAAATTCCTGGACTTTATAATCCTTGCGAAGCGGATTGCCTTCCCAATCATCCGGAAGCAGTATGCGCCGCAAATCCGGATGTCCATCGATGATGATGCCAAAGAGATCGAACACTTCGCGCTCGTGCCAATTGGCGGTTCCCCACACTTCACTGACAGATAGGACGTGCGGGTTTTCTTTCGTACAAAAAGTTTTAAGAGTAATCTTATGTTTGTGAACCATCGAGTTCAGATGATAGACAATTCCGAGTGTTCCGTTATTGTAATCTACTCCGCTTAAACACGAAAGATAATCGAATTGCAGCTCGCTGTCATCCCGGAGAAACAAACAGATGTCTTTCGTATTGCCAGTTGCGATCGTAATCCATGGCTGCGTTACATCCAATTTCGATTCGAGAACCGAATCTCCGAATTTCGCTTTGAGAATATCAAATATTTCTTGCGCTGTCATTTCTCTTAGGCCCGTTTCTTTACCATACTTTCCTTGCGCACCTTCTCCTGCAGTTTCATAATACCTTCTAATAAAGCTTCGGGGCGAGGCGGGCACCCGGGTATATACACATCAACCGGGATAACGCGATCCACGCCTTTCAAGACGTGATAGCCATGTTCCCAATACGGTCCGCCGCACGTGGCACAGCTGCCCATCGAAATTACATACCGCGGTTCCGACATTTGATCGTACAGCCGCTTAATGCGGGAGGCCATTTTAATGGTGACTGTTCCCGCAACAAACATCACATCCACCTGACGCGGTGTTGCACGCGGTATGACGCCGAAACGCATGATATCGAAATTGGAAGCCGACGCCGCCATCATTTCAATGGCACAGCATGCAAGACCAAACTGCATCTGCCAGAGCGATGAGAGACGAGCCCAATTCAGAAGGCCATCGAGGGAAGTAATAAAAACGTTTCCATTTTCAAATCTTTGATCAAGAAGTCCCACGTGTATTACTCCACACCCTCATGAATTTTATTATCGTCTACAATGGCAGAAACGCTTTTCATTCTCCCTGCCGTTACAATGGTCCGGTTGAAGGTAGGAATTTGCGGTTTTGGTTTATCCCAATTCAAGTCACCTTTGACCCACACATAGGCATAGCCGACAAAGAGTATAAAAAGGAATACTGCCATTTCGAAGAAACCAAAAAGGCCGAATTGACGGTAGATGAGTGCCCATGGAAAGAGAACCGCGACTTCGACATCGAAAATGAGAAAGACAAGAGCTGTAACATAAAAGCGGACATTGAGGCGAATCCAAGCGCTGCCGACCGGTTCTTCACCGCATTCGTACGTGGCATTTTTTTCCGGATATGGGCGGTGCGGACGGAATATCCATGCACCTATCAGGCCGAGGGCGACAAAAATTGCACCGATGAGAAGAAAGATAAAAACTTTGCCAAATTCCGTTAACATAAGATACTGCTGTAATTCAATGATGAAAATATTATACGATTCGGTTGTAAATATACTGGAAACTTCCATGTGAATCAAGAAATGGAAAAGAAAAACCATTCAAAGATGTTATACATTACATTACAATTCTCCCAAGCTGGGAGGGAGTTGCACTCCCGACCTAATATTCCAAATATTCAACAGTGATTATCGAATGATCGTCCAGTAAATAGTTTCTCGCACTGGAGTATCTCCATTGTTCAGGTTCTTCCACAAATCCTTTTCTGACCGGATTGTTATGAAGATATTCCAGTTTCTCCTGGAAGAATTTTGCTGTATCTATTCCTATCGGATGAAATCCCTCCTGCCACACCTTATACTTATTACCGCGTCCTTCTTCCATTGCTGAATGATGAAATATATCTAATACGCCCGTTTGTCTTCTTTCCTCTAATATTTCCGTTATACATTGCGACGTATGCCGATTAAAGTCCCGTATAATATTTGAAAGATGTCCCGCTGGCTCGGCAGTAACTATATAATGTGCATGGTTTGGCATAATGACATATGCATGGAGGTGCAATCCTTTGTATGCTACGCAATACCTCAAACTTTCAATAATAATCTCGAACATTGGCAATAATACAAACACATTTTGCCACTCAACAATTGTAGTAGTAATAAAGTAAAAATTGACGCCCGGTATTATTTTCCATCGACTCATTGATTAGCTCTGTTGTTCAGGAGTACAACTCCTTCACAGCGGGGGAAACTTCTATTTGAATCAAGAAACACAGAAGAAAAACCATTCAGAAATTTCATCTTCACCTCCTTTTATTTTACCAACATCATTGATTTTTGTGTTGCAAATTGTCCTACTGTCAATCGATAGAAATACACTCCGCTTGACAAACTTGAGCCATCGAAGGTTTTCGTATGCTTGCCTGCCTTTTGTAGACCGTAAACAAGCGTTTTTATCTTTTTTCCTAATATATCATACACCTTCAAACTGACGTAACTGGCCACTGGCAACTGGTAACTGATTATTGTATTCGGATTAAATGGGTTTGGATAATTCTGGTATAAATCAAATTTATATGGCGTGGTTTGCTTGTTTTCTTTTACTTCAGTTAGTTTTTTATAAGAATAGATATATACTTTGCCTAAAGGATTATTATAATCTGGATAACCAGGTGACAAGATAAATAATTCATCGTATCCATCGCCATTTATATCTGCTGTACTCATAATCTTAGAAAACTCATCCCATTTATTTTCACCTTCGAGTTTAAATTTATAAACTGTATCTATATTTTTTCCTCCGAAATATACAAATGCTCCCCCTACCATTACACTATCAGAGTTTCTATGGTTAGTATTTCCAATTACAAAATCCCCAAAACCATCATGATTCATATCGCAGTTAGTTTCTAGGTTCACATATCCTCCCAAACCCAATGTCGATGCATTTATTATTTTTAAATTATCTCTGCCTTTGTATACAAAAACCTTACTCCCTCCTGCGATACAAAAATCTGTCACTCCATCTTTATTTAAATCTCCGGCATTTTTTATTATTCTGCCAAAGTCATAATCCAAATTATTTGAAGTAAGAACTGTATCCGGTATGGTATCCATTTTCATCCCACCATAAAAGATATAAACTTTTTCCGAGGTTTCAGATGGGCTATAACCAGCGCTAATCGCAATATCATCGAATCCATCTCCGATTACGTCGCCAATATTTGCTACACTTGTTCCAAAAAAGCTATCTATCGGTTTGCCTATTGCTTGTGTATCAACAAACGTTATGTTTCTGGCAAAAGAGATCGTATCTCCTCCCCAAAATAAATATACCATGCCTTTTCCGTTCGACCAGTTATATGTTTGACTTATGGCAAAATCATTGTATCCATCTTTATTGATATCGCCAATATTGAATACTCCGCCCGGGCCATGAAAGATGTATTTGGGAAGGGTATCTACCCTCGGTCCGCCATAGTAAATGAATACTTTTCCATTGGTATATCCACCGTCATAGAAACTACCGTTAATGGTAAAATCATCATACCCATCTCCATTCACATCACCTATTCCTATGCATCCTCCAAATTCATACAAACTGTCTTTGTCGGGATAATGAAATATAACAGACGGTGTTAGGGTAAAGTTTGCTGAGCCAAGATACAGTTTCACAGTTTTATCGTTTGTTGTTACCATAAAATCATCATAGCCGTCTCCATTTACATCGCCTATTCCTTTTACTTCGGTAATTCTTTTAGCATAAGACTCGCCGGTAATGGTGCCTATGAGGTAAAGACTATCCTGGCAGAGTACGGCAGAAGTTAGGAAGAGAATCATTGAAAAGAGGTAGAGAAAATAAAAGTAAGTTCGATTTTTAAATTGCAGAGATTTTCCAACCGAAATCATATCTATGTCTCCATAGAATAGAAATGCCTGCCCGCATGACCACCCAATTACTAATAGCTGTGATTATAATACCATTGGATTTATAGTATGTCAAGTACTTGTTTGTCACATTTATTCCAAATTGGATGTAACGATTTTGGCGCAGGCATCTGCGAAACTTTGGAAGGATTTAAAAATAGCAACACTCGCTTGTTGTTCAGAAGTGCTACTCCTTCACAACGGGGGTGACGCGTATAATATTTTTTGAAAGTTACTGAAGATCCGAATCAAGCGTGCTCAGTTGAGGAGAGTAATTCTTTGTTGGATAAAATGCAGAATTGATAAACTATTTTTTCTTTTTCGTAGCGCGTTTTGGTTTTGTGACTTCTGTTGCCAATATCATCTTTGCATTATGCCCGTTAAACTCAAGCGTATGTGAAATAATTTCCACTTCTACAATTTTGCCGTTCTTCTTTCGATGGCGCCAAACTCCGGCTTCACTAAATCCATCATGTTCTACCGTTTGCTCTAAATGACTCATCAAACTTTGAACATCTTTCTCCGGACGAATATCCTTGATCGACATGGAAAGAAATTCTTCGCGGCTGTACCCATAGGTATGGACTGCTGCATCATTCACTTCTAAGAATTGCAGAGTATCGATGTCATAGAGCCACATCGGATGCGGATTCGCTTTAAAAAGGAGACGATACCGAAGTTCCGATGCCTGCAATTGTTCTTCGATGTGTTTTCGGTCCGTTACATCGAATGCGATGCCGAGAGCAGCGGGAATACCTTCGTACTGGATCGCACTCGCGGCGAAATCCAGCCATCGCTCTTTTCCATCTTTTCTCATAATTTTAAATTCGTATCGGGCCGGTACATCTTCATTGCGCTGCCGTGCTAGTCCCCTCTGATGAACCATCTCGCGGCAATCCGGATGAATTATATCCCAAAATTTCATATCCAGCAATTCATCTTCCGAGTACCCGGTGATCTGTTTTAAAGCAGTATTGACATACGTAAATCGTTCACCCTGATAAATGACAATGATCGCAGAACTCATCTCTGCGAGAGCTTTAAACCGCGCCTCACTTTGCCGCTTTGCTTCTTCTGCATGCTCACGTGCTTCGCGATCACGCTTCTGATTCACGACAGAAATAATTGCCGGGACCAATCGAATGCTGTTTGTCTTTAAAAGAAATTCCGAAGCTCCTTCTTTCATGCATTCAACCGCTTTTTCTTCTCCTACCGAGCCGGTATAAATAATCGTCGGCGTTCCCGGCGCGAGTTCCTTTACGAGACGAAGGGCTTCGATTCCCGTGATATCCGGCAGCGTATAATCGAGGACAATGCAATCAAAACGCGGTGATTCAAGTTCACGCAGGAATGCTTCTTTATTGCGGACATCCTTGGCAACCATCTCGACAGGCGCGGATTGTATTTTGCGGTCGAAGAGCCGGATGGATGAAGGATCGTCTTCAAGCAGGAGAATAGAAAGTGCGGCAGACATGACCATAAGCCTTTTTGATTATTCGATACAGCGTCATTTGCAGTGGATCGTTCAAAACAGGAAAGAACCTACAAAAATGTAGTGTAAGTCATATCGAAAAGCAATACCTATAATAATGAGATATTATTCGTGAGGTTTCTCACCGCTCCATTTCGTCTCTTCCATCCCGGCAAGTTTATTCATATACCTCGCCGCCACAAACAGGAGATCGGCAAGTCGATTGAGATACATTAAGGGAATTTTTCCAATCTCTTCTTTTCTTCCAAGCGCATCGACGAACCGCTCGGCACGGCGGCAAACGGTACGTGCAGCATGGATCTGTGCACTCACAAGGGATCCTCCCGGTACAATAAATGATCTTAAAGGTTCCAATGATGCATCGAGCCGATCAATTATTTCTTCAAGAGTTTGAATTTCAACTTCCCGGATGCGCTGAGTGTTCGAGGGCACCGAATCAAATGGTGCAGCAAGATCGGCACCTAGCACGAAGAGTTGATTCTGAATTTTCTCTAGAAGATTATCCATTTCGGCAGGAGGTCGAAGAGCGCGAACGACTCCAAGCAGTGCATTCAATTCATCTACCGTACCATATGCTTCGATGCGCAGTGCACTTTTGGGCACTCGCTTTCCACCAAAAAGTGACGTATCTCCTGTGTCGCCGGTTTTCGTGTAAATTTTCATAATCGTTTTTTTATTATTGCACTTCCCAAATGCATAATACGAATCGTACACGTAAAAATAAACCCCTGTTCAATAACCTTCTCCCCTCTTTCCCTTCAGTCACCTTCCTTTTTGTAAGAGTTCATACAACAGGTATAGGTGCAAGCGCAATTTCTCTGTCATAAAGCCAGCTGAATTTCTCCACTCCTGAAAAACTCAAGCGATCGGCAAGATTGAGATATCGTTCGGAAAGTCTGCATAAATATTCCTGTGCTTTTGCAGATGCACCCGATATTCCGGTTAAGCCCTCGATTTTCCATTCGTTGACTAATGCTCCGATGATTTCCGCATAATCTTTTGCCGTGTAGACACCTATTTTTTGCGCTACAAGGGAAAATTTTGAGAATATTTTTTTATCTATCCCATCATCCATCAGCATAGCCGGCATGGCAATTTTCGATTTCATCATTTGGGCAAATGCAAGCACTGCTTTAGCCGGATCAAGCTCAAAGATTTTTGACATAAAAAGCTTATACGCTTTTTCATGGCGCGCTTCATCGCCGGCAATCATACCGCAGATTTTGTGAAGGTGATCCTCACCTGCCCGCTTGGCAAGAACGCCGACATTTCGATGAGATATTTTCGTAGCGCGTTCTTGAAAAGATGTGTACACAAATCCAAGATAGGGATCGTTTTCTGTTTGCGGATCGAAACCGTTGTTGATGAGATGATGAATTGTTATTTCGATCGAACGCATATCGACCCGGCCTGTAAGATAAAGATATTTGTTCAGCAGATCACCATGACGATTTTCCTCCGATGTCCAGCCGCGGCTCCAACGCGCCCACGGCGAGAGACTCGCACCTGTCAGGTCGGTGACTCCCTGGAGTCGATTGAGCCATGTTTGATATGTCGGCAGGGCCTCTTCCGTGACCATATCGCCGACAAGAACCACAAGCACTTCATCGGATAACGCGGCAGCACATTTGCGAAAATCTGTTACTTGGTCCACCCAATTTTCCGCATTCAAGTCCGGTAAAAAATCGGACGGCTGCCAGCTTTCTTCAACCTTTATGAGTAATGAATCCAAGTGCCCACCGACAAATCCTTCTATACTTTGAATAACTTCCAATTGATGTGATGTGACGTGTATTTCGTTCTGTGAATCCATCGTTGTTCTCTCAAATAAATGAAAATATTTTTCTGATCAACATAGTAAGAACGTTTTTACTTTCTGCATCGTTCCTTTTTATAAAACAGTTTTCAGTTATTTTATCTTCGTACTTGACAATTTCAAATCCATGTATTATACTAAAGTCAACAAGGAGTAAGAACGCTTCAAGAAAAATCGATGAAAAACTTAAATTCAACATCTTCGACTAGTTTTGTCAAAGCTTCAATAGCCCGCCCGTTTGATAGAAAAACGATCGGGTGTTGTTGCTGTTGTTGTTGTAGTTGCTTATCGCAACTCCACGCAACGATGTTGGATAACGGTAAATCATCGGCCTGTTCACTGTAACACAAAACGCGTCAACTCAGAGATAAGGTCGAGGGTTCAAACCCGATGACACCTGACCCAACATCGCATTTTGCGAATGAGGGAATGCTGAGATGAGGCGGTTTTTTTATAACCTCTTCTGGAAAATTCCCGGAAGGGGTTTTTTCGTTTATAGCCCTTACCAAGTTTTCAAACTAAAGTGAAACGACGTAAGAAACACAAATAATCAACACACGAAACAATACAGGAGACCATCATGGCAATAGCAAAGAACGTGACCGAACTGATCGGCAAAACGCCGTTAGTTCGAATTAACAGGCTTACCGTCAACAGCAAGGCGGAAGTCGTTGCAAAATTGGAAAGCTTTAATCCGCTTTCAAGTGTTAAAGACCGCATCGGGCTTTCACTTATTGAAGACGCCGAAAAGCGCGGCATTTTGAATAAGGATTCCGTCATTATAGAGCCGACGAGCGGAAATACTGGAATTGCACTCGCCTTTGTAGCGGCTGTCAAAGGATACCGATTGATCATCACGTTGCCGGAAACATTCAGCGTGGAACGCAGGAAGCTTTTGAAAATATTCGGTGCAGAATTAGTATTGACCGATGGCACCAAAGGAATGAAGGGAGCCATTGCAAAAGCGGAAGAGCTTGCACAACAAATACCTCATTCATTCATACCGCAGCAATTTAATAACCCTGCAAATCCGGAAATTCATCGAAAAACAACTGCAGAAGAAGTTTGGAAGGATACTGACGGTAAGGTGGATATTTTTATCGGCGGTGTTGGAACGGGCGGAACGATCACCGGTGTGGGAGAAGTTTTAAAGAAACGCAAAAAAAGTGTTCAAATTATTGCTGTCGAATCAGAAAAATCTCCGGTGCTCTCCGGCGGGCAGCCGGGGCCGCACAAGATTCAAGGAATTAGTCCGGGATTTATTCCGGGAAATTACAATCCTAAAACCGTTGATGAAATAATAAAAGTGAAGGAAGAAGATGCCGGTGCAACTGCACGTGCAGCGGCAAAACAAGAAGGGCTGTTGATTGGAATTTCCAGCGGGGCAGCACTGTGGGCCGCATTACAGGTTTCGCAGCGCCCTGAGAATGCAGGAAAACTTATTGTTGTGCTATTACCGGACACAGGTGAACGTTATTTGAGCACTTGGTTGTTTGACGAGCCGGAAGATGCCGTCAAGTAAGAAGAACTCTCAATCATTATTATCACTTATTTTGAAGAAAAGGAGAACTACAATGGCTGTAAAAAATTATCGCTTTGAAACGCTTGCCGTACAGTCCGGACAAGAAATCGCAGACCCCACGACCACATCGCGCGGCGTTCCAATTTACCGTACAAGTTCCTTCGTTTTTAAAAGCACAGAACATGCAGCAAACCTCTTTGGTTTGAAAGAACTGGGCAACATCTATACGCGGCTCACGAATCCAACAAATGCAGTATTAGAAGAACGCATTACAAAATTGGAAGGCGGTGCCGCTTCGGTCGTAGTGTCGTCCGGCACGTCGGCAGTCTTTTATGCGATCATCACACTTGCAGAAGCCGGTGACGAAATTGTATCGGCAAATAACTTGTACGGCGGAACCTACACGCAGTTTGATGCCATTCTCCCAAAGTTTGGTATCAATACAATTTTTGTCGATCCGCATGACCCGAAGAATTTTGAAAAAGCAATCACAGAGAAAACACGTGCATTGTATATCGAAACAATCGGCAATCCGGTGCTGGATTTTACTGATATAAAAGCAGTCGCCGATATTGCCCATGCACATGGCCTTCCGTTAATTGTCGATGCAACCTTTACCACACCCTACTTGGTCCGTGCCATTGATTTCGGCGCGGATATCGTCGTCAATTCCTTGACGAAATGGATTGGCGGACATGGTACGGCAATCGGTGGAAGTATTACGGACTCGGGAAAGTTCAAATGGAAAGGTGGAAAACATAAATTGTTCACAGAACCGGATAAAAATTACCACGGTTTGCGTTGGGCGCTTGATTTACCGGAGCCGTTAGCACCAGTTGCTTTTGCTTTGCGCGTGCGTACAGTTCCGTTGCGTAATCTTGGTGCAGCGCTTTCACCGGATAATGCATGGATATTTTTGCAGGGGACAGAGACGCTGCCGTTACGGATTGTGCGGCACAGTGAAAATGCACTTGCCGTTGCGCAGCATTTGAAAAACCATCCGAAAGTCACCTGGGTACGATATCCGGGCCTGCCCGATGATCCGACCTATAAGACAGCGTCGAAATATTTGAAAAAGGGGTTTGGTGGTATGGTCGTATTTGGAGTCAAAGGAGGATACGATGCAGCAGTAAAAATCATTGATACGATAGGACTGTTCTCGCATCTTGCAAACGTTGGAGACGCAAAGAGTTTGATCTTGCATCCGGCGAGTACATCCCATTCACAGCTTTCTGAAAAAGAACAGCGTGAAAGCGGGTTGACACCTGATCTCATTCGGCTGTCGATCGGAATTGAGCACATTGATGATATTATCGAAGCACTGGATGATGTATTGGAAAAAGTTTAATGCAGCATCATCAGCTTTTGCAAAACAACTTCCGGAGTTACGACCCCGGGATGATATCATCACATTCAACTATGGTACGGGGGAGCGATATCTTCGGCAGAAGGGATTTTTCCCGGTATAGCGTGAATGTGAGTCCACTGCTCTTTGGCGCCGGGATTTACGCCCGGCCCAAGGAGCAAGGGCATTTGAGAATATTGTTGAATTATTTTGAGGATACTCTATGTCAACGACACAATTACTCGATCACAGCGCTTTGAAATTCAATCAAATATCCATCATTACGTTTACATTGCTGGGTTTTATTTTGAACCAGCCGATCTTGCCTGCCTTCGCTGCAGCTGTCCTCATTGCTGGGTCAATCAATAAAAAATTCGCATTGTTTAAATTAACATATGCGCATATCGTAAAACCTTTAGGGCTTCTCAAACCAAATATCGTAGAAGATTCCACTGCACCGCATGAATTTGCCCAGTTATTAGGCGGAATCGTGCTTGGTATCGGCAGTCTATTACTCTACACTTGGCAACCTCTTTTCGGATGGATATTCGCATGGATCGTTATCTTACTTGCAGCGGCAAATCTATTTTTGGGATTTTGTGCCGGCTGTTTTGTGTATTACCAGCTTGGAAAACTCGGTGTGCCGGGGTTCCGAACTCAATCACAATAAAAGAATATTTTTATGACTCAAACAATACTTCAGCGTGTTTTCTTATCGACCGAGATATTCCTTGCTTTCGTTCTTGTTGTCAAGTCCTATAGCACTTATAACGAATGGAAAGTACGATTGCAGTCTCGCAAAAAACGATTGCCCGTCACTGTTGAAACCGGCAAGCCAATACTTTTATACTTCTGGACATCTGATTGCGCACAATGCAAACCCCAGGAACGGCAGATCGAGCGAGCGCAGGCCATCTTACAGCAATCCGGCAAAACATTAAAGATACAAAAGTTCGACGCATTGGAAGAACACGTACTTGCAAAACTCATGAACGTCATGACCGTACCAACGACCGTGCTACTGAATTCTCATGGAAATGTTACCACATGGAATCCAGGTTTGACACCAGCGGACACTATCGTCAAACAATATCTCGCGATACAATAAGCATCCTCTCCTGCTCAAGAGAGAAAGAACATGAGGATGAGCTCCTAAGAATACTTGGCATGAGACAGAAGTTTTCCGCAACACTATTTTAAAACCATTAGCTTCTTTGTCTCCGTAAAATACCCGGCTTGAATTCTATAATAATATACTCCGCTTGATAGGCCCTGTGCATTCCACTGCCGTGTATGTATTCCTTCCTTTAAGTCTTCGGAAACAATCGTTGCAACATCTCTTCCAATCACATCATAAACCTTTAACGTTACAAAAGACCGCGAAGGAAGGCTGAAAGAGATTGTTGTTGAAGGATTGAAAGGATTGGGATAGTTATTAAAGAGTTTAAAGCCAGCCGGTACATTTTGCATGGCAACTGATGTCGTCGAAATGGCTTTTAGCCTAACCGGATACGATTGAATCTCGATGGAATCTTTTAGGTTTGCCTTCAACCTGTAATAATATGTCCTCCCTGCGCTCGTCGTGGAATCGATAAACTCTGAAGCTGTCGGCAATATCCTAGCAAAAAAACCAAAATTACTTGCATCAACTTTACGTTCGACAATAATGCTGTCATTCTCTGTTGTTCTATTGGTCCATTGAATTTTTATCGATGAGTCGGCATACGCACTGATTTTCATCGTATTCGGCGATTCTTTGTAGGTATGTATTAATACATCTTTGATTTCATTAAAACCGCCGGTTGTTCTATTATAAATTGGGAAATTACCGCCATCATCCCATGTAAAAGTAGGGATGCCATGACGCAATCCCTGATCGACAACGGTCGCATAAGCACACATACGTGAATTATACTCGCATGCTATCTGGTAACCGAATTCACCGAGGATGACCGGGATTTTATTTCTGTTTGACCACGCGTTAACCTGATCGAATTTTGCCTTTGTTGCATTAATATCGCTATTGCTGCCGTATGTTCCCGGACCATTCAGTCCGAACGGATAGGGATCATATGAATGATAATATCCCATAAGATATTTATCATTTGAGTCGGGGATTGCGGCAGTGACAAGCTCCGCGGAATTCGACCACTGATATCCGGAAAACGAAACAATACGCGTTGGATTGGCCATACGAATTATTTTTAATGTCCTGGCGTTTAAATCGTTTACGTTTTGCAATGTCATCGGATATGGTTCGTTAATTATTTCAAATATCAGACTGTCCGACTTATCTTTTAACCGGGTAGCTATCTGGCTCCAAATACTGTCGAACCTTGCTTTGTTGGCAGGCGTATATGAATTTTTGATCCAATCTTCGTGATGAGCATTGATAATAATAATTAAACCGCGTTTGAGACCCCAATCGACCACTTGTTCAACACGATTCAGCCATGATGCAACTATTGAATAAGGCAGTGATGCCGACGTATGTTTATCCCATGTGATGGGGATTCGGATTGCGTTAAATCCTGCATTTTTATAATCGTCAAACGCCCGTTCCTGTATTGGTGGATTGCCCCAATCACCTTCACCGGGCGATTCCATTGTATTGCCAATATTAATTCCTCTAACCATTCCTTTCATGGCGTCCTGAGGTACAAGTTGAGCTTTTGCGCAAACAGTAAAGAAAAAAAGTAATAGCAGCATTATCCATGAGTTTCTCATATTGAACCTTTTAATATTTTTTTCCACCTTCTTCATTACTTTTGAAGAACTGATAATAATCAATGTATCTTATGAAGGTTTTAGAAGCAAACAAAAATCGCATGTCCCATGCACATGATACTTGGACAAACAACTGGAGCACACGTACCTCCGTCAATGTCATTCATTAGAGTACCGGATAAATGCCACAATGATGATCGCCGAATAATTCCTCGTTCTTCCAGAATTTACCGTTTTTTTTTCATCTGCTTTTATACAATTTCGAGGAACTCACATTCCGGGCAAGATGTTTCAAAGTCAAAGGATCAGATATACTTCGATCGATTGAGAAATAAAAACATCGGGCTTATGCACGAAGAGGTGTATCATGAAATGTCATAAGAAATCTATCTTCATCGTTCTATGCATATTTACTATACTATTTCCAGAAATCGGATTCGCAGCGGACAACGCGAAGGACACTGCACTTATACCGATCACCGTTGTCTTTTATGGGATGGGCAGAAACATGATTGGTTCATTTACATATCAATACGGACTTCATTATATCATAGGAGCCGTAGCCTCATATGGATTAGTGGAAAGCGGAGCAGATTGGAGATGGTACAGAAACGCTGTCGAGCATCCATGGATTTCTAACACAGGCCGGATATCCGTAGTTACTGGACCAATCGTCTCAGTAGCGCTTCCGCTTGGATTATACATGTACGGCCGGTCCGAACAAGATGCAGATCTGCAAATTACCGGATTGGCTTTAGGACAGGCAGCCATCAACGCAGCCGTGATAACATCAGTCCTCAAGGCGTTTACCGGACGGGTAGGGCCTCAGCATAAATCGGAAGTAACGGACTACAGCAAGGATTTTAAATTCGGATTTTTACGGGGAGGTATTTATCAGGGATGGCCCAGCAGCCACACCGCAACGGCATTTTCCATAGCAACAGCACTCATGGAACTTTACCCGGACAATACTGCCATAAAAATTGGAGGCTTGACTTATGCATCACTGATTGGCCTGGGAGTATCGACGAACATTCATTGGTTCTCAGACGCAGTAGCCGGTGCCTTGATCGGATGTGCCATCGGGACAACGGTCGGTATCAGCTTTAGACATTTGTTAAATCACGCTGAGGAAGAAACATCCTTCGGCTTATATATTACACCCACCGGAGTAACTTTCATCTACCAGTTCTAACAGATTCACCAAGTACTATTTACAACTCAGTGCTCATACTTCGTTACATTTTGCTCCTCTTTAATTTATTTCGCTCGTAAATATTGCCGAGGCCATTCGATGTCCACTTTTAATTGGCGCGCGGCAGCAAGAGGCCAGTACGGATTTCTGAGCATTTCACGAGCCAACAAAACAATATCTGCCCGACCTCCAGCAATAATTTGTTCCGCTTGTTCCGGCAATGTAATGAGGCCGACAGCACCGGTCATAATCCCGCTTTCGCGTTTTATTCTTTCCGCGAATGGAACCTGATAACCGGGTCCGACCGGTATGCGGGCGTGTGAAATATTTCCACCGCTCGATGCATCGATTAAATCCGCCCCTGATTCCTTGAGCTTGCGGGCAAGCTGAACCGATTGTTCTATATCCCATCCTCCCTCAACCCACTCTGTGGAAGAAATGCGAACAATCACCGGAAATGATTCAGGAAGAATGCTTCGAATTGCGCCCAGCACTTCTATTAAAATCCGGATGCGGTTTTCAAAACTTCCGCCGTACTCGTCGTATCGTTTATTCGAAAGAGGCGAAAGGAATTCATGAAGAAGGTAGCCATGCGCCGCATGAATTTCAATCAGTTTGAAACCTGCCTGGACGCTCCGATCAGCTGCTTTCCGAAATTGCTCAACAAGATTATGGATATCGTTCTTCGTCATTTCTTTTGGCTGCGGATATGAATCCGAAAACCTGATCGCACTCGGCGCCAGAGTCGGCCAGCCGCCATTCTCCGGTTTTACTTCTCCGTCTCCCTTTCCTGGTGCATAGGTCGATGCTTTCCTGCCGGCGTGTGCAAGCTGGATACCCGGAACAGTATTCGCGGAATAAATAAAGCCGGCTATTTTCCTGAACGCTTCGGCTTGTGCATCGTTCCAAATACCGGCGTCATCCGGTGAGATGCGTCCTTCAGGTGCAACCGCTGTTGCTTCTGTCATTATCAATGCTGCCCCGCCAATTGCCCTGCTTCCGAGATGAACCAAATGCCAATCAGTCACCATCCCATCGACACACGAATACTGGCACATCGGCGAAACAGCAATCCTGTTTTTTAAAGTTATCCCTCGTATACTCAACGGGGAAAATAATTTAGACATAGCAGGCTCCTTCTAAACGTTTTCAATCAATCATAATTCGATAGTAAAAATAGATATTTTTTATTTTTCCAGCAAGCTCATAAAGATGGCAGTGAGATACTCCATTCCGGGAACAAAACACGATAGATGAGATGTTAAACAAATGTCTTCATCAAGTAAGTTCTATGCGCATTGTTACAAGTCGCACGCATTGGTTCATTGTATTCATATTACTATTAAGAACGAAATTCGGGATAGAAAAATGGTACCTGGGAAAGGAAAATTTTATACCGGACATTCTTCACAGAGTTGGAATCAAAAACAAACCTGAAAAAGTTTTTAAAGCACTTTCCACGATCAACGGGCTTCGTCATTGGTGGGTCATCGAAACTACCGGAGATACCAAACAGGGCGGTATCATCAACTTCGGCTTTTGCGATATGAAGGTGGTCGAATCAAAATCGAATAAACTCGTGATATGGAAATGTGTGCGGGGACCCGAAGATTGGATTGGCACGGAAGTGTCATTTCAATTGAAATATAAAGATGGTCAGACATTCGTTATCTTCAAGCATGCCAACTGGAAGAAGCCAGACGAGTTTATGCATCATTGCAGCACTAAGTGGGCTGTATTCCTTTTAAGTCTGAGAGATTGGCTGGAAAGGTCCGAAGGCCGTCCATCTCCCTACGACATGAAAATCCATGTCGGTGATTGAATGAAAGTTTATTATTGTAATGAAATAATCGATTATCAAATGTCGGACGCGGACAGAATAAATGATTCCATCTAAGTCCGCAGCCAATACCAAGACCGTTACAAAAACCAATGACAGAGAACATCTTGCATTCGAACGGATACTTTTCTTCAATGATGCAGTATTCGCAATCTCCATCACCCTCCTCGTCCTGGAAATCAAAGTGCCAGCGATTCAACAGGAATTCTCTGAATTGCAGCTTGGGTATGCCCTTCTTCAGATGACCACGAAGATAGTCGGGTTCCTTATCTCATTTTTTCTTATCGGACAAACCTGGATTGAACACCATCGAATTTGCAGTTATCTGGGAACGTATAATTCAGGATTGTTATGGCGAAATCTTTGGCTGCTTTTGTTTGTCGCGTTCCTGCCGTTTGCAACGGCACCTATGAGTGAATACTATTTTTCAAACATGGCAATTTGTGTCTATGCGTTGACATTGGCAGGACTTGGCTTTGCAAAAGCTTTCTTCTGGCGTCATACTGTGAAAAAGCACTTAGTCGCAAAAGATATTGACCCATTGCAGGCAGTTCGCATCAGCTGCCGTGTATGGGCTACACCGATCACTTCCCTCGGAGTTGTTATCGCGGCAATCGTAGGAGTTCTTTTTGCATATTGCGGTTTTGCTTTTATTCCCGCAGCTGCTCTCATTTTAGATCGAACTGCAACTTCAAAGAAAACCCTTCCATTATTTCATCATGGACTTACATACCTTTGGCATATTGGAAACGATTGAAATAAAAAATGTATTTACTCTTTTAATAACTTTATTCAGATTAAAAGGAGATTATATGACGGATCTATTAATGCTCTGGCTCCCGATCCTGCTTTCTTCCGTGATCGTGTTCATCGTTAGTTCGTTCATCCATATGGTGTCTCCGTGGCACAAGAATGATTATCCCAAAATGCCGAAGGAAGACAAGGTGATGGATGCACTCCGCCCTTTCGATATCCCTCCGGGCGATTTCATGGTACCCCGCCCATCGGGCAGAGATGATATGCGCTCACCTGAGTTTACGGAAAAATTAAAAAAAGGACCGGTGATGATGCTTACAGTTTTTCCAAACAACCAAACATCAATGGGAAGGAACCTCGTTCTCTGGTTTCTATATATTGCAGTTATAGGTTTCTTTGCCGCATACATTGCCGGACGCTCATTACCGATCGGTGCAGATTTCCTGCATATGTTCCGGTTAACCGGAGTCACCGCATTTTTGGGATATTCTGCTGCACTCTGGCAAATGTCGATTTGGTACCGCCGCGCCTGGAGTACGACGATAAAATCGACTGTGGATGGATTGATCTATGCACTTCTGACGGCAGTAACATTCGTATGGCTATGGCCGCAATAAGCGCGGTGCAGATAATTGTCTGACATAACATTAAACACAAACGAGGACATTCGCTTACTAGAGTGAGCACTTGAAGCTCCATGAATACAATGATCAGCCCGGCACAAAATATCGAAATTCTTGGTTTCACTTCATCGAAAGAGTGGGAGCAGTGGCTTGCCAGTAATCACAAACGTGTTCAGGGTGTGTGGCTGCGGTTTTACAAAAAAGATGCCGGCCTTCCATCCGTGAGTTATGATGAGGCATTAGACGAAGCACTTTGCTACGGTTGGATCGACGGCCAGCTTAAACCATACGACAAGAAATCATGGCTGAGAAAATTTACTCCGCGCCGCCCGAAAAGTCCATGGTCAAAACGAAACATTGAACATGTTCGCCGGCTCATCAAATCAAGGAGTATGAAACCCGCCGGATTAAAAGAGGCCGCAGCGGCAAAAGTAGACGGAAGATGGAAGAATGCCTACGACCCCTGCAGTACGATGACCATGCCCGCCGATTTTTTCAAAAGACTTTCCAAAATGAAGAAAGCGAAAGAATTTTTCGATACGCTCAATAAAGCAAACACCTATGCAATCGCCTGGCGCCTGCAGACCGCAAAAAAACATGAGACGCGGGAAAAACGAATGAAGGCAATTCTTGCTATGCTCGCGAAAAGAGAGCAATTCCATGGTTAAGTATGCTGCCTTTCTCCGCGGCATCAACGTCGGCGGACAAAAACCGGTTCCTATGCAAAAATTAAAAGAAGCGTTCGATGCGATGGGGCTCAAGAGTGTTCAGACGCTGCTTGCCAGCGGCAACATTGTATTCGAGGCACCACCGTTAGACACGATTGCTCTTGAACATAAGATCGAAGAAAAGTTGAAGGAGACGTTTGGACACGAAATTGGCGTGTTCATCCGCACGATGGAAGAATTGGAGCATGTAAGCAATTCGAAGCCGTTCAAAGGAATTGACGTAACTCCGGAGACGCGGCTCTACATAACTTTTTTTTCGAAAAGGCCAAAAAACAGTCTGATGATTCCGTTAACATCTCCTGACAAGAGTTTCAAGATACTCCGCATTTCAGGGCGTGAGGTATGCAGTGTTCTTATCCTTTCTGCAAACTGTCGAACCGGAGATCTGATGAAAGTCCTGGAAAAAGAATTTGGCAGCAAGGTTACTACGCGTAATTGGAATACGATTGTTCGGGTGTTGAAAACTCAACACACTTAAGTTTTCAACTACATCAATCGCCATTCGCAGTATTTTCTATTGATAGCGGGCCGACGGAATCTGACGTCCTATCATGGATTACGTCCGTTGTATTTTATAAATGTATTATTGTGCAGTTCAGCGTATGCCGTCGCAAGTTCTTCTTGCGTATTCATAACAATCGGGCCGTACCATGCGATAGGCTCCTCAATTGGTTTTCCAGAGACCAGGAGAAATCGGATGCCTTCATCTCCGGCTTGAACACTCACCTCATCACCGCTCTCGAAGAGAACGAGCGATCGGTTTCCGGTTGTCTCTTGACCGGAACCTTGAACGGATCCTGTAAACTCCGTTCGGACTCCGAGAGGATGGGATGCATCTCGAAACGATCCGTTTCCTTCAAAGATGTACGCAAAGGCATGCCGCGACGTGTCTACGTGAATTAATTTACGTTTTCCTGGGGGCACCTGGATATCGAGATACTGCGGGTCGGCGGCAATGCCCTCCACGGGTCCGATTTTTCCCCAAAAGTTACCGCAGATTATACGAACGTGTGTGCCATCGTCATCGGTTACCTCGGGTATTTCCTGTGCGACAATATCCTGATACCGCGGGTGCATCATTTTGTGTGAGGATGGAAGATTTGCCCAGAGCTGAAATCCATGCATCTTGCCTTGAGGATCGCCCTTCGGCATTTCCTGATGCAGAATACCGCTGCCAGCAGTCATCCATTGAACATCGCCGGCACCGAGTGCACCGGTGTTTCCCAAACTATCGCCATGGTTCACCGAGCCTTTGAGAACATACGTGATTGTTTCAATACCGCGATGCGGATGCCAGGGAAAGCCTGCAAGGTAATCCTCCGGATGTTCGTTGCGGAAATCATCGAGAAGAAGAAAAGGATCAAACTTTCCGGTTTCTCCAAAACCGAAGGCCCGTTGTAGTTTTACGCCTGCGCCCTCTATCGTAGGTTTCGCTTGAATGATTTGTTTGATCGGCCGTACGGACATATATTCCTCGTATTCATATTCTTTTATTGTAATAGAACATTGTTAAGGCCGTACTTGTTCCCTTCAACGTTTACATGCCCAACCCTTTGCTCTATGTGAACAACATTTGCATCAAGCGAATAAAACTAAAATGTAATCTCGTTTTTTATATAAGGCTTGACTTGATGAACGAAGTTCGAAGTGTACTCGATCTATTGTGTCAGTGAAAAACTACAGGATTGGATTGGTACGCGAACAGCAAAAACCACGGAACCGGGCATTTAATGCGGAAACGTTGAAGTGCGGCTTAGAAAGAGGAAATCAATCTAACGTTATCATTGCCTTCATCACACCATCTCTATAATTTGCAACGAGGTCAAAAACATTTTGGGTTTCATCCAATGGAAAGTGATGCGTCGCCATAGAATCCATATTTATTTTTCCACGGCTCAGCAGATCAATGGCCTTCTGAGTGCAATGAGCTTGCCTGCGAATATTTAAAATTGTGATTTCCTTGCGCCTTAATTCATGGATGGGGAAATAAATTGCGTCTGTCTCTGTAATTCCCACGAGAACGAGTATGCCGCCGGGTTTTAACAATTGCACTCCCTGGGCGATTGCATGTGGATCTCCGCTGCATTCATAAACAACATCAAGGAGCAATGGCTCGATCCTTGATATTTCTTTTACAACATCCATATGATCGGGATTTCCCGTCCACCGGGGTTTTAACTTTTTGGAATACTGTAGGCGCTCTTCTACTTTGTCCGTGATATAAATATTACCAACTTTATTTGTACGCAATACATACAATACAGACATCCCGATCGGTCCTGCTCCAAGAACGGCAACATTGGCTTGAGCCGAAAGCATCGATCTTTTGACAGCATACACGCCAATTGCCAGCGGTTCTGAAAGAGCCGCCCGGTCAAACGTCATCTTTTTCTCTATCGGGTAACAACATTGTTC
>Ga0182011_10000422_pt1 | contig 36887 bp, 32 predicted proteins | sample 711E1DmetaG_FD_120481 | JGI IMG/M metagenome (GOLD analysis project Ga0182011, IMG submission 120481) | Permafrost microbial communities from Stordalen Mire, Sweden - 711E1D metaG | ecosystem: Environmental > Terrestrial > Soil > Wetlands > Permafrost | place: Sweden: Stordalen | collected...
AGCAGGGCCGCAGCTCCCGAACGGAAAGCTGCGACCGACACGCGCAAGTTCGTCACCATCGCGCTGCTGGGCGTGGCGATTGTCGCCATGAACGTCGCGACCGTGTGGATGCTGCTCAAGCCGGCCCGCACCATCTTGCCCCCTTATGTTTTTCTGCCCGAAGCGGAGTCAGACGCCTTGATGAAACAGGTGGCCGGAGTTTATCAGACCGGGACTGGTGCTGCAGGCGATCGGCACCTCGAGATCGAAAAATTGGGTCTATTGCGCTTTGCGGTCTACGGGAAGAATCGGACCATGCGCCGAGAGCGTCTGCAAACTGCCCGTGGCGCCCGATTGGGGGAGGGTGTGGCCGTCATTACCAATGAATATGGGCTACTCCGACTGAAAGATCCCAGCACGGTTACAGTCTACGGCGACACCTACCGGCGAATTGGGAACTGATTGGGTTTGATCCCCGTGGGCCTGTAAGAGCGGGCCGGGGCGCGAGGGTCTCGCCGAGGCATGCCTAGGCATGAGTGAGCTAATCTCAAGTTGGTGGTGGAGGATGGATTCGAACCATCGAAGGTCGGAGACCGTTTGATTTACAGTCAAATGCGTTTGGCCACTTCGCTACTCCACCGACGCAAAGAGGCGGTCTAGTTCACGCCCCGCTTCCCAAAGCGCAAGGAATTTTTCGGTCCGCCTTTCCGTCACGTCACCGAGGGCACCGAGCCCGGCACGGAGAACACGGAAAGTGGGTCGGGCAGGCGCCGGTTTCCCCGGGGACACCGCCAATTCTCGTCTCGTCCTTCCCCGCAGCCACACGGCCGCGTCCGTCCCTTCGGCGAAACGGCTGCCCCGATTCCTGGTTTGTCACGTATTATGTTACAAACAAAGATACCGCAGACGCGGTGTTTGGTCCGCCCGTTACGCACGAGTCGCATGTAACGTAATACGTTACATGGTGGGTAGGAAAAAACCGGGTGATTCTTGGAAATTGAGCGCGGCGATGATCGGGACGTACAGCGCGGGCGCAACGATGACGAGGGACGCCGCGGTAACCGACGCGCGACCTGACAAGTATGCCAAGACGCTGCCCCCGCGAGCCCACCCAGAGCAACGGGCATCAAACCCGGCCACCGCCTGATCCGGCGCCCGTCACGGCACCGCGGCGGCGGCCTTGATGAGATCGAGAAACGAGCGCGCCTCGAGCGAAGCGCCGCCAATGAGCCCGCCATCAATGTCCTTCTGCGCGAGCAATTCGGGGGCGTTGGCCGGCTTCATCGAACCCCCATAGAGGATGCGCACCTTCTGCGCCAGCACCTCGCCGAACAATTTGGCCAGCAGGCTGCGGATGAAGGCGTGCACCTCCTGCGCCTGCTCCGTTGTCGCCACCTTGCCCGTGCCGATTGCCCAGACGGGCTCGTAGGCGATGACTACGCTGGTCGCGAGTTCCTTGCTCACGCCCCCCAGGCATCCCTCGACCTGGGTTTGCACGACCTTCAGGGTCGCGCCCGCTTCGCGCTCCTGCAGCGTCTCGCCCACGCAGAGGATCGGCTTGAGCTGGTTCTTCAGCGCCGCGAGCACCTTCTGGTTGATGAACGCATCGGACTCCTTGAAGTAGCTCCGGCGTTCGCTATGCCCGAGAATCACGTAACTGGCGAACAACGCCCGCAGCATGCCGGCCGAAATCTCCCCGGTATAGGCGCCGCTGGGCTCCGGATGCATGTTCTGCGCGCCCAGTTTCACCGCCGAACCCTCGATCACGCGCGCCGCGCTTTCCAGGGATGTAAACGGCGGGCACACCACCACCTCGACGTTATGGCCCTTGCCCACCGCAGCCACAATGTCCTGAACGAGCAACACCGCGTCGGCCGAGGTCTTGTTCATCTTCCAGTTGCCGGCGATCAGCTTCTTGCGTGACGCCATCGGTGGATTGGAGAGGGAGGAGGTCGAGTTCATGGGGCGGTCCGTAAAAGGTCCTCGGGCGTTGAGTGGGGGGGGGAAATCGGACTCTCGACGGAATCCCGACGGTGAGCAAGTCCCGTTCGGCGCCCTGGTGGCAACCAAGGTGGGTCACCACCAGGCCGGCCGTGGGATCAGGCGGGATCCAGCGCGGCCACGCCAGGCAACACCTTGCCCTCGAGAAACTCGAGGCTGGCGCCGCCACCCGTCGAGCAATGGGTGACCTTGTCCACCACCTTGCACTTCTTGGCGGCGGTGGCGGTGTCGCCGCCGCCCACCACCGTGATGGCACCCCGGGCCGTCGCGGCCGCGATGGCTTCGGCCATCGCCTTGGTGGCACCGGCAAAACTCGGGTGTTCAAACACGCCCGGAGGCCCGTTCCAGATGATCGTGCGCGCCCGGCCGATGGCCTCGTTGAACAGCGCGACGGACTTCGGGCCGACATCGAGACCCAGCCAGCCGACGGGAATGCCGGTGGTGTCGTCGGCCGCCTGAACTTTGACGGCGTCGTCAGGCTTCTGGGGAAAGCGGTCGCCGCACACGTAGTCAACCGGCAGATGGAGCTTGACGCCCTTCGCCTGGGCTTTCGCCGCCAGCTCGGCGACGATCTTCGCGCCCTCGGGATCGAACAGGCTGCCGCCGATTTCCATGCCGTTGAGGACCTTTTTGAAGGTGAACGCCATGCCGCCGCCGATGATGATCTCGTCAGCCTTGTCGAGGAGGTTGTTGATCAGCGGAATCTTGTCGGCGATCTTCGCCCCGCCCAGGATCGCGAGCAGCGGCCGCTGCGGATGGTCGAGCACCGCGGAGAACGCCTTGAGCTCGGCCTCCATCAGGAACCCGGCGACTTTCTGCGGCAGCTTCACGCCCACCATGGACGAATGCGCCCGGTGCGCCGTGCCGAAGGCGTCGTTGACGTAGACGTCGCCCAGCTTGGACAAACTGGCGCGAAAGGCCTCGACCGCCTTGGGATCGGCTTTGATCGACGTGCCGTCCTCGTTCTTGATCTTGCCCTCCTCCTCGATGTGGAAGCGGAGATTCTCGAGCAGCACGACGCTGCCGGGCTTGAGCGTGCCGGCGGCGCAGGCCCGCTCGACGTCGGGGCCGACGCAGTCCGCGAGGAACGTCACCGGCCGGCCGAGCAGCTCCTGCAACTTGTCGGCCACCGGCTTCAGGCTGAACTGGGCGATCACCTTGCCGTCGGGCCGGCCGAGGTGGGACATGAGGACCACGGCGGCGCCGTGATCGAGGGCGTATTTGATCGTCGGCAAGGCCGCGATGATGCGCTGCGGATTGGTGATCGCGCCGGTGACCTTGTCCTGCGGCACGTTGAAATCGACGCGCATGAGCACGCGTTTGCCGGCGACGTCAATGTCGCGAATGGTTTTGTAGGCAGGCATGGGATTATTGGTTTTCGGGCCTGGAATCGGAGAGAATAGCCGCAGCGGTAGGGCGCGTTATCCTTAACGCGCCGCCACATCCCACGGAGAAAGCGGCGGCGGCTTAAGGATAAGCCGCCCTACCCGCGAATTCGTCTACAAACTGCCGGCGACTTTCTTGAGCAGGTCGACACAGCGATTGCTGTAGCCCCATTCGTTGTCGTACCAGCTCACCAGCTTGAAGAATTTCGAATTCAGCTCGATGGATGAGCCGGCATCGAAAATCGAGGAAGACTTGCAGTGGATGAAGTCGCTCGAGGCCACCTCCTCGTCCGTGTACTCGAGGATGCCCTTCAGGTAGGTCTCACTGGCCTTCTTGAGGGCGGCCTTGATCTCGGCCAGCGACGTTGCCTTCGTCGTCTTGAACGTGAGATCGACGACGGACACGGTTGGGGTCGGGACGCGGAACGACATGCCGGTGAGCTTGCCCTTCATTTCCGGGAGCACGAGCGCCGTCGCCTTGGCCGCGCCGGTCGAAGAAGGAATGATGTTGACGGCGGCGGTACGTCCGCCCTTCCAGTCCTTCTTCGAGGGTCCGTCGACCGTCTTCTGGGTCGCGGTGTACGAATGAATCGTAGTCATCAGCCCCTCCTCGAGGCCGAAACCTTCCTTGAGCATGACGTGCACAAGCGGCACGAGACAGTTCGTGGTGCAGGAGGCGTTGGAAATGATGGCGTGCTTGGCGGGATCGTATTTGTCGTCGTTCACGCCCATGACCACGGTGATGTCCTCGTTCTTCGCCGGGGCGGAGATGATGACCTTCTTGGCGCCGGCCGTGATGTGGCCGTAGGCGGATTTTGGGTTGTCCTTGGCCGCGTCGGTGAAGAGCCCGGTCGACTCGATCACAATCTGCACGCCCAGCTTTGCCCAGGGAAGCTCGGCCGGCGTCCGGGCGCTGACCACCAGGATCTCACGACCGTTGACGATCAGGATGTCGTCTTCGGGCTTGTCCGGAGCCGACTTCTTGGAGTCGACCGTACCAGAAAAACGACCCTGGGTGGAGTCGTACTTAAGAAGGTAGGCCAGGTTGTCCGCGGGCACGATATCGCCGACGGCGACCACGTCAAAGGTCGTGCCGAGCAAGCCTTGCTCCACAAGGGCGCGGAAGACAAGGCGGCCGATGCGACCAAACCCGTTGATTGCGACTTTAACTGCCATGGTTTTCTCCGTTTCTATTGTTCTTGTAGCGTTCTGCGTCAGGATCAGTTGCGGCGGTGTGCCGCCAGCGACGGAGTGAAGGCGAGCGATCCGGCTTTGGCAAGAGCGATAGGTGCGCCTACTCCGCCATCCACAGACCACAGCCCAAGGCCGGCACCAAGAGGTTCTCCGTCACCTGCAACGCGGGTTCGTGGTCGCCCGAGTGAACAAAGCGTTCGTGGTCAGCCAGCTGCCGCCACGGCGCCTGGGCTGTGTCACCCAACGGGATCTCCACGTCTTGTTCCGTCGGGTTGACCGCGAACAGTAGACGGGCCGGTCCCAGACTCCCGTCGGCATTGTAGATCACGGCCGCCGCCGTCGATCCAGAGGCAAAGGCGAACCGGAAGTAACCGTCGCCCGGGCGGGAAAACAGCCGCAGCAGACGCCCCTCCTCGCTCAGTCGGAAGGCGATCCAGTCGGCAAAATAGGCGTGCGTGGACGGGAACCGGTGTAAGCGCCTGTAGTCCAGCGCATTGAGGTCGCCGCGCAAATAGGTGTTGGTCACGCCCTGTTTAGATCGGAAGAAGTCCTGCCCCGCGGCCAGCATCGGAATGCCGATCGACGCCATGAGAACGGCGCCCATGAGGTGCGTGCGGCGGCAGTCGTTGAGGGTGGGCTGGCTGCCGTTGCCGTCCGGATTTTCCGTGATGATGTCGATCCACGTCCGGTCGTCGTGGGATTCCACATAGTTGACCGTCTGCGCTGGCCACGCCGCGAAAAACCCGGGGGAGCCTTTGACGAAATACTCGAACATCTCGCGCGTACCGCCGCCCCGAACATAGTCGCGCAGGAAATTACGGTAGCCATCGTTCCACGAGGCGTACCCAGTGGTCCGCAGATCTTGAGCGATGTGGCCCCGGAAGCTCCACGGTTCGGCAATCAGCACCACGTCGGCCTTGACCCGCTTGAGTGCCGCTTCGATCTCGCGCAGCACTTCCAGTCCCAACAATTCCGCGAGGTCGAACCGGAAGCCGTCGACCCCGTAGACCTCCACCAGGTGGGTCAGGCTGTCGATGATAAGCCGTTTCGCCATGGCGGCGCGGGCGCGCACGTCGTTGCCGCAACCGCTCCAGTTCGCCAGGCGACCGGTGCCGTCCTGCTCAAAGTAGTAGAGCCGGTCGATGTGCATCAGGTGCGGGGGCAGGCCGACATGGTTGTAGACCACGTCGAGCAGCACGGCCATCCCGCGCCGGTGGAACGCGGCGACGAGTTGCTGGAACTCCCTCACTTGTGAACCGCGCTCCGGCTCGATCGCATAGGCGCTGGCCGGTGCGAACCAGTTCACCGGCATGTAGCCCCAATGATAATCCGTCGCCGTGGCGCTGTCGAATTCGAGCACGGGCTGCAACTCCACCGCGTTGACGCCCAGCCGGGCCAAGTAGAAATCGGCGCTCTCCACCCACTTCCGCAGCCCGGTGAATCCGCGCCGCTCCCGTGCTTCGACGGCAGCCGGCGCCAGCGCTGTGAGATCGCGCACATGGGCTTCCGCAATGACCAAATCCTGCCAGGCCGGCGTGCGGAAGCTTTGGTCCACCGGGCCCAGCCGGGCGCGGTCGAGCACAATGCCCGGACCATCGCGCCCGACCGTCGCCCAAGCGTAGGGATCGAGGACGCGCTGGCCGGGATCGAACAGCCCGAAGGCGTTGCGCGGGCCGTCGAGGGTGTACCAATAATGCCAGCCGTCGAGGTTGGCCGAGAGCCTGGCTTCCCACGCTCCGTCGCTGCGACGGTCCATCCGGTAGCGGACCGCCCCGCCGGGCCGGCCCGGGTGACTCGCGAGATGGAGCCACACCTCCCGGGCCCGCGGCGCGAACAGCCGGAAGGTCGTTTCGCCGCCGGCCACCGTCGCGCCGAGCGGCAGGTGGCTCTTCAGCTGAAAGAAGAAGTCGCCCGGACGCAGCGGCACCCGCGGCACCTCGGGCCGGCCGGTCCACATGACCTCCCAGGCGGCCGTCAGGTCGATCGGCGCCGCCGTGGTGAACCGGAACAAATGCCGGCCGGTGCGTGCCGGATCGATCACGTAGTTGTAGTTGCCCAAGTCGTCGCGCACCGCGTTGGGCCCCTCGGCCGGCACCGGCAGCCAGCGGTGTTCGCCAGTCACAAACTTGAAACGCTGCGGTGGATCGGAAAAAAAACGTTCGGCCCGGGCGGCGAACAAAAGCACCGCCTCGCCGTCCAGCGAGGCGGGCAGCAGGCGCCAGTCGTTGTTGCCCACGGCCTGCTGCCAGCCGTTGAAGTCGCCGGCCAGATACAATGCGTGCACCGCCGGATCGAGTTCCGGATGCTCCGGCAACTGCAGGAAAAAGAAGATTTCGCCGAAGGCGTTGACGAAATAACCGCTCTGGCAGCCAAAGGTGTGATCGGGGACGCGCGTCAGCGACGCCAGAGGAGGCCCCTCCGGACCCAGCGTCAGCGGGGGTGGCTCGGCGGAGGGCCAGTCGCGCGTCAACTCGATGATGCCGCTGTCGGGCGCGGTCATCCAGGCCTGGACAATCCGCTGGTCACAGGTGCTCATGCGGGGACCAGAGCATCACCCACCGTGCCGGACGAGGCCAAGCACGAATTCGCCGCGGCTCGCCGTTGACATCACCGCGCCCCTGTGGCGTCCTGCGGGCACCGCCATAGACCCGATCTTCGTGGCCCTGGAAAGTCGAATTCACCTCCATGGCCTTGAAGGGATTCCCAGACTGGCGGTGTTTTACTTTCGTCATGCAACCTCGCTATTATCTCCTTGTTCCGGCTGCGTTGGCCGCGTTGCTCGTAAGTTGCACCAGCACGCCCGCGTCTTCCAACCCAGGCAATGCCGCCTCCCCGACGGTGGCCACCGTTGGCAACGGCCCGGAGAAATCCCTGCAAAAATGGATGACCGCCGATGCGGTGAGACAGATCATGGGGGAACCCGCCGAAATCAAACCCATGCAGACCACGGTCGGCAAAGCCGAGGTCTGGGTTTATCATCGCACGGGCAACAGCACCATCCAACAGGTCCAGGTCGGCACGCGGTCCACCAACGTAACCTCGGTCGGAGCCGACGGGATGGCCCATTTGGCGCAAACCGTCGAGGAACCCGTGTTTGCGCAGCAGATCGAAATCGTCGAGGAGACGGTCAGCCTGCTGTTGTTTGAGGGCAAGCTCATCGAGCAGAAGACAACGTCCCAGAAGCGGCTGGAGTACAAGTGACGTCAGGCGCCCGCGCGGAGGGGGCCTTTGGAGGGCCGGCGCCCGCCTGTCGCCGTCGATGATACCGCTCTCGTCCAAAGACCAGCAGGGCATATCTCCGAGTTGTCGGTCGTCCGAGGTGGCATGGGCCTCTGGCCCATGACTGAGATCCCCTGAACCACGGGTCGGGCGACCCGTGCCACTTGAGACCCGCCGCCAATCAGCAGATTCGCCCAGTGACCCGCGGTGGAACAACTGTTTCCGTTGCGGCCGTCGCGGAATCCGGCTTTCTTCGTCCTTTTCCTCATGCGCGTTCTGGTCGCCATGTCCGGCGGCGTCGACAGCAGCGTCGCCGCGCTCCTCCTTCGGCAGCAAGGCTGCGAGGCAGTCGGCGCCTACATGAAAAACTGGATCAATGAGGACCACCTCGCCGGCCACTGTCCCTGGCAGCAGGACATCGAGGATGCGCGCGCCGTGGCGGACCAGATCGGTATCGAGTTTCGCGTGGTGAATCTGATGCGGGAGTACCGCCGCCTCGTCGTCGACTACCTGCTGGACGGCTACGCGCGCGGGCTCACTCCCAACCCCGACATCATGTGCAACCGCGAAGTGAAATTCGGGGTCTTCGGCGCCTATGCCCGCGCCGAGGGGTTCACCGCGGTCGCGACCGGCCATTATGCCCGCCGGGTGGCCGACGATGCAGCCCCCGACGCCGATCACGATAGCGACGGGGCGCCGGGGGGGGCCGCGGACGGCGCTCCGGCGCCCGCTGAGGGCGTTAGGCCGCAGTGGGCACTACTGGAAGGTGCCGACCGGAACAAGGATCAATCGTATTTCCTGTCCCTGCTATCCCAGGAACAACTCGGCGCGGCGCGATTTCCCATTGGACACCTGACCAAGCCCGAGGTGCGGGCCCTGGCGGTCGAGCATCGCCTGGCCACCGCCCGGAAAAAGGACAGCCAGGGTATCTGCTTCATCGGCGAGGTGCGGATGCAGGACTTCCTTCGCGCCTACGTGCCCGATCAGCCCGGACCAATCGTGCGCGCGACTGACGATCGGGAGATCGGGCGCCACCGCGGCCTGCATTATTACACCATCGGGCAGCGCAAAGGCATCGGAGTCCCCTCCAACACCGACCGCCAGGCCTATGTGGTCGTGGGCAAACGCGCCGCCGACAACGCCCTCTTGGTTGCATTCGATGCCCCGGATGCGCCCGGCCTTTTCGTAAAGGAAATCCGGATGCGGGCGCTCAGCTGGATCGGCGAGCCGGTGACGACGCCGCGTCGGATGGAGGGCCGGGTGCGCTACCGCGATCCGCGGGTGGCATTGGAGTTCCGGCCGGAGGCGGACGCCACGGCCCTCATCCGCTTCGATCATCCGCAGCGTGCCTTGGCGCCGGGCCAGGTGCTCGCGCTCCACGAAGGCGAGCGTCTCCTGGGCGGCGGGATCTACGTCTGAGCAGCCGCTGTTGGCGCCCAAAGCGCGTGCCTCCATAGAATCGACTTCCTCCGGCCTGCCCGGCCCGCTAGGTTGGCGCGCCGTGGATCCACCGCCCGTCTCCCCACCCTTCAAACGCCGGACCTACCACAATTTCCTCAGTTCGGTCCGCTTTTCCATCGAGGGCTTTTTTGCCGCCCTCAAGCTCGAACCGTCCTTCCGCGAGGACCTGGTGTTCGTCCTGATCCTCGTGCCCTTCGCGGTCATCCTGCCTGTGAACGCCGTCTCGACGGCGGTGATGATCGCGTCGCTCTTTCTCATCATTATCGTCGAGCTGCTCAATTCGGCGATCGAGTGGACGATCGACTACATCTCGACCGAGCACCATGTGATGGCCAAGCGGGCTAAGGACATGGCGAGCGCCGCCGTCTTCCTGAGTTATCTGAATTGCATCGTGGTCTGGGCCGTCATCCTCCTGGCGCACTGGAACCGCATCGCCAAACTCGAGTTCCTCCGATGGCCGCCGCACTTCCTCCCGTAGCCTTGGTCACCGGCGCCTCGCGGGGCATTGGCCGGGCCATCGCGCACGAACTCGCCGCACGGGGCGTGCGGGTGGCGATGCATTACCGCCGCCACCGCGCCGCCGCGGAGGCCGCACGGGCCGCGCTGCCCGGAACCGGACACGCCCTGTTCGCCGCCGACCTGGCCGACCCCGCCGCGTGCGCCGGCCTCTTTGCCGCCGTCCGCCGCGCGTTCCGCCGGATCGACATTCTCGTCAACAACGCCGGCATCTACGAATTGCATCCGCCGGAAGCGGTGGCCTTCGCCGCCTGGCAGCGGCGCTGGGAGCGAACCCTCGCGGTCAATCTCACCGCCCCGGCGCACCTCTCTTTTCTCGCCGCGCAGGCGATGCGGCGGCGGACCGGCGGACGCATTGTCAACATCTCCTCCCGCGGCGCCTTTCGCGGCGAAGCCAATGCCCCCGCCTACGGTGCCGCCAAGGCCGGGCTGAACGCCCTCGGCCAGTCGCTCGCCAAGGCGTTGGCGGCGCACCGCGTCCTCGTGTTCACGCTCGCGCCCGGCTGGGTCGACACCGACATGGCGGCGGAGCACCTCCGCGGTCCGCGCGGCGCCGCCATTGTGCGCGACATCCCGTTGGGACGGGTCGCCACGGCCCGCGAGGTCGCGCGCGCTGCCGCGTGGCTCGCCCTCGACGCCCCCGAGTCGATGACGGGGTGCGTCATTGATGTGAACGGCGCCTCCTACCTGCGGACGTAGCGCGCCGGAACGCGCGCAATCGCCTCAGCGCATCCGCGCGAAGAGCCAACCGGACACCCCGGCCATCGCCACAATCGGAAGCCACGCCGCCACCGCCGGAGTGAGCAGTTCGCGGCCGCCGATCATGTTGGCCAAGCTGACCAGCAGATAATAGGCGAAGAACAACCCGATCGATTTCGACACCCCCACGGCTGGGCTGACCCGGACGCCTGAGACCGCAAACGGGATCGCGATGCTGATCACGATCAGGCATCCCAGGGTATCCGCGATGAGGCTGTAGTAACGCATGGCGTACTTGGTCACCTTGGGGTTCCCCTCGATCGTCAGATAATCGATGATCCGGCGTAGCTCCCGGAAGGAGAGGTCGACCGGGTTGCGGTCAATCAGCAGCATGAGCTGGGGATCCTCATGAAAGCCGGGGAGCGCGCGTTCGCGGAACGGGGTCGGCCGCAGCAACTCGCCGGTCTCGGGATCGAACTGGATTTCCACCCCGTCACGCAGAACCCAGGAGCGCGTGGCGGTCTGATAATCGGCCTCCCGGGCCACGTAACGAGTGACCTCGCGGCGCCGCCCGTCGAGGACCGCCAGGGTCACGCCGTAGCCGCGGCCCGCAAACCGGCTGTAGCGGTTGAGGAACCAGAGGCGTCCCCCCGCCCGGTTGTCGAACGTCACGCTCGTGACCAACCCGGCGCGTTCGCCACCCTTCGCGTCCGCCTCGCGGCGGAACTGGAGGGTCTCCTTGATGCGGCGCGACTCCTCGACCGACCACGGCACGACGCGGGAGTTGAACAGCCACATCAGGCCGCAGCACAAGGCCCCGATGACCCAGATCCAACGGGTCAGCCGGAACAGGCTGAGACCCGCAGCGCGCATCGCAGTGAACTCGTTGTTGCGATGCAGCTGCCCCAGGCTGTAGAGCAGCGAAATGAGCAGCGCGAGTGGCAGTACCACGGTGAGAAAGCCCGGCAGGCGCACCGCGTAGTACCGGCAGACCTCCCCCGCCCCGGCCCCGGTGTCGAGCAGGTCGCGGAAATCATCGTACATCTGCTGCATCAGCAACAGCCCGAGCGCGGCCGCGAGCACCAGGCAGAGGACTTTCAGCCATTCGGCGAGGATGTGGCGGTCCAGCGTGTTCACCAGCGTCCGTTAAAACCGCCCAGACGATCCATGGCAAAGCGCAAAGCGCCGCGTCGCGGCCGTCACCTCTTGATTTTTCCCCCTGCATTTTTATATTGTTCACACCTTTCCTCTTCCACCCTCCTTCACTCCTGCCCTCCTGCTTCCCCTCACCTTCACTCTCACCCTCACTCTCCCTTTTTCGCCATGCCCACTGCCCAAACCTTCGAGTTCCAGGCCGAGATCCGCCAACTGCTCGATATCGTCATCCATTCGCTCTACACGGAAAAGGAGATTTTCGTGCGCGAGCTGGTCTCCAACGCTTCGGACGCGTTGGAAAAGCTCCGCCATCTGCAACTGGTCGAGAAGGAAATCTTCGACGACCGCCTGCCGCTGGAGATCAACCTCTCGACAGACGATGTGGCGAAGACCTTCACCATCCAGGATTTTGGCGTCGGCATGACGAAGGCCGAGCTCATCGAGAATCTGGGGACGATCGCCCATTCCGGCTCGAAGGCGTTCCTGCAGGCGCTCGGCGAGTCCGGCGCCAAGAGCGCCAACCTGATCGGCCAGTTCGGGGTCGGGTTCTACAGCGCCTTCATGGTGGCGAAACGCGTGCGCGTTTACTCCCACTCCTGGCGCGCCGCCGAACCGGGCCACCTCTGGGAATCCGATGGCTCCGGCAGCTATGCCGTGGAGGAGGCGGAGGGCCAGCGCCGCGGCTGCAAGATCGTGGTGGAGTTGCGAGACGAGTGCTCCCAGTTCGCGCAGGCTTCGACGATCGAGGGCATTCTCAAACGCTATTCGTCGTTCGTGCAGTTCCCGATCAACCTGAACGGCAAACGCGTCAACACGATCCAGGCGCTCTGGCTGCGCAACAAGAACGAGATCAAGGACGAGGAGTACACTGAGTTCTACAGATTCCAGGCCAACGCCTTCGACACGCCGCGGTTGCGGCTGCATTTCAGCGCCGACGCGCCGCTGGCCATCAACGCCCTGCTCTTCGTGCCCGAGGAAAATCCGGAGCGCTTCGGCCTGATGCGGTCCGAGCCCGCGGTTTCGCTTTACTGCCGGAAGATCCTGATCGACCCCCACCCGAAGGACCTGCTCCCCGAGTGGCTGCGCTTTCTCAAGGGGATCGTCGACAGCGAGGATCTGCCGCTCAACATCTCGCGCGAGATGCCCCAGGACCGGGCCCTGCTGGCCAAGCTCGCCCGCGTGCTCACGCGGCGGTTTCTCAAGGCGATCGAGGAGGAGGCGAAGGAACGCCCCGAGACCTTCAAGGAATTCTACCGACGTTTCGGTGTCTACCTCAAGGAAGGCGCCGCCCTCGACGACACCTACAAAGACGAACTGGTCAAGCTGCTGCGCTACGAGTCATCGCTGACCGGCAAGGGCGAGACCACGAGCCTGGCCGACTACGTGTCGCGCCTGAAGGACGCGCAAAAGGAGATCTATTACCTCGTCGGGCCGAGCCGCGAGGCGATCGAAGCCGGCCCCTACCTCGAGGGTTTCCGCGCCCGCAATCTGGAAGTGCTTTTCTGCTACGAAAGCGTTGACGAGTACGTGATGAACCACGTGCACGAGTTTGACGGCCGGCGCCTGATCGCCGCCGATCATGCCGACGTCAAACTGGACGACCTGCCCCAGCCGCCGGGAGCCGAGGCGCTCACGGAGGAGCAGACGAAATCCCTGGTCGCGTGGTTGAAGGAGACCCTGGGCGACCGCGTCGCCGAGGTCAAAACGAGCGACCGGCTGGTCGATTCGCCCGCCCTGGCGTTGAACTCCGACAAATTCATGTCGCCGCACATGCGCCGCATGATGAAGGCGATGAAAGCCGAGGGCGCCGAGGATTCCCCGCCGCGGGTCGACCTGCTCCTCAACCCGCGCCACGCCGTGATCAAGCATCTCGTCGCCGCCCGGGAAACGAAACCCGAGGTGGCGAAGCTCATCGCCGAGCAGATCCTGGACAACGCGCTGATCGCCGCCGGCCTGCTCGACGATCCCCAAAAGATGGTCGCACGCATCTACAAGTTGCTGGAAACCGTTGGGTGAGCCGCCCCGACAGCAGCGCGGCGTTCAGCGTCGCACCCGTCTCCCCGGCCTCCGTAGGCCGGGCGAAAGGGGCCGTCCCGGCAGGAATCATGGGTCTGGAGACCCATGCCACGGTCGGAGTGGCACGGGTCGCCCGACCCGTGTAATCCGCGCCCCAACGGCGCTCTGCTCGCCAGCCGCGCGTCCTGCGTCCACCGCCTGTTCCCGGTCTTGCGCCCGAGGCGATTCTGCGGGATTCTGCGCCCTGCGGCGTATTACCTGACATGACCGATCAAGATCCCAGCCTTTCCCGGGTCCTCCAATCGTGGCGCCATGATCCCCGGGCCGCGCCCAGGTTCAACGCCGGAGTCTGGGCGCGCATCGAGGCGGCCCGGACGGCACCGTGGTCCTCCGCCGCCATTATCGCCCGCTGGTGCGGCGTTCCCGCGCAGCATTTCCGTTGGGCTCTCCCGCTCGGGGCGAGCCTCGTCCTGCTGCTCGCCGCCACCGTGGGCGCCGGCGCCGGGTATCTCCAGACCGTGCGGGGTCGCAATGACCGCATGGCGGCGGCGTACGTGCAGGCAATCGATCCCGTGCAGATGACCGCCGGCCACCATCACTGATGCATCGCCTCGCCCGCTTTGCCCTCCTGGTCGTCGTCGTCGCCGCGTGCGCCTACGGCGTGACTTCCTATTACACCGGGCGGCGATCCGAGGATCAGTGGACCTGGCTGCGCCTGGAGTTTCATCTGAATACCGCGCAGCTGACCCGGATCCACGCCCTCCATGCCGCCTTCCAGCCGGTGTGCGCCGACCACTGCAACCGGGTGGCGGCTGCGCAACTGCGCCTCACGGCCCTGGAACAAGCCGGCGGGAAGAGCTCGCCGGAATACGCCGCTACGGCGGTGGAATGGGACGCGATCAAGCGCGAATGCAATGCCGCCACGCTCCGGCATCTCCAGGCCGTGGCCCAGGTCATGGACCCCGACCAGGCGCGCCGCTACCTCGCGATGATGGTGCCGCGCATCGCCCGATCCGATCACCAGGGCCCGCGGGGGGTCCGCTGATTGGCGCCCTGAGGCACCCTTCCCTCCCCGGGAAAAGGCGACCCACCGACGCATGACCACCGACTCCGACGAAGTCCTGATGCGGGCACTCGCCGGAGGCGACGACCTCGCGCTCAACGGCCTGATGGACCGCTGGCAGGTCCCACTGCGCCGTTTTCTCTACCGTTACACGCAGGACGAGCAGGACGCGCTCGACCTCGCCCAGGAGACGTTCGTGCGCATTCACCAGCACCGGCGGCGCTTCCGCCAAGGGGCGCGGTTTTCAACCTGGATGTTCCAGATCGCCGTCAATCTGGCGCGGGATCACGCACGCTGGCACCGGCGTCATCCGACCGACCCGCTCGACGCCAAGGCGGAGGGCCCTGCGGCGCGGGTCGAGCTCTCCCCCGAGGCCTCCCCGGCCGACGGCGCCCTGCTGGCGGAAAGGGTCGCCGCGGTGCGCCGCGCGGTCGCAGCGCTGCCCGCCGAGCTCCGCGCAGCCGTGATTCTGTCCGAATACGAGGACAAGTCCCACGCCGAGATCGGCGCCATCGTGCGGGCCACCCCCAAGGCCGTCGAAACCCGCCTCTACCGTGCGCGCCTGCACCTGCGGAAGGTGCTCGCGCGATACCTTGCGGCGTAGGAATGCGGTGCCCGGGGCCATCAACGTAGGAAGCCTGCTTGCAGGCGATCCCTGTCTGCAGTCGCGAGCAAGCTCGCTTCCTACTCCTGGCACAGGCAGGGCGGACTATCCTTAGTCCGCCGCCATGAGCGACGGCGCGTTGCGGAAAACGCGCCCCACCCGCCGGCCAAGGCGGCGTTGGCCGCTCCGGCGGAAATCACGCGTCCGTCACATTCGAGTTCGTTCTCGTTTTGCCTCCCGCGCATGGTATGCTTTATCTTTTCCCCGTTTTCGCCCGCCCTTCCGCCCTTCCGCCCTTCCGCCCTTCCGCCCTTCCGCATGCCCAAACGCGCAGCCAAGAAACCCAAAGCTCCGCCGCCGCTCCCCGTCGCCGTGCCGCGGGATCCCGCGCCCGCCCCGCCACCGGTGCGGCTGGCCTATTTCAACCGGGAACTGTCCTGGCTCGCCTTCAACCGCCGCGTGCTCGAGCAGGCCCAGAACGAAGCCAACCCCCTGCTCGAGCGGGTGAAATTCCTCGCGATCTTCAGCTCGAACCTGGACGAGTTCTTTGAGGTGCGCGTGGCGGGCCTGATCCAGCAGGTCGACAGCGGCGTCACAGAACCGAGCGTTGACGGCATCGGTCCGCGGGAGCAGCTCCGCCGCATCCACTCCGTCACCGCCTCGCTCGTCGAGGACCAGCACCGTTGCTGGCACGGCCAGTTGGTGCCGGCACTCGCCGAGAACAACATCCTCTTCCGCACGGCCGACCAGCTGAGCCCGTCCGAGCTGAACTGGGCACGGACCTATTTCCGGGAGCAGATCTATCCCGTGCTGACACCGCTCGCGGTCGATCAGGCCCATCCGTTCCCGCAGCTCGGCAACAAAACCCTGAACGTCGTCGTGTCGCTCAACAACCCGGAGACCCCCGACATTGAAGGTCTGATGGCGATACTCCCCGTGCCGCGGATCCTGCCGCGGATCGTCAACCTCGAGCCGTCCCCGCACGGGCCGCAACGCTACATCTTCCTGAGTGAGATCATCAAGCTGTGCGCCCACGAGCTGTTCCCCGGCTACCGCATCGACGGAGCCCAGGTCTTCCGCGTGACCCGCAACAGCGACCTGTACATCGATGAGGGAGGCGGAGAACCTGCTCAAGAAGATCGAGGAGGAGCTGCGCAACCTCCGGCGCGGCGCCGCGGTGCGCCTCGAGATCGAGCAGGGCGTCGATGACCGGAGCTTCAACTCGCTGTGCGACCACCTGGGGCTCTCGCATGAATACGCGTTCCGCCTCCAGGGGCCGATCAACCTGATGCGGCTGATGAGCCTCTATGACTTGATCGACCGGCCCGACTTGAAATACCCGCCGTTCACGCCGGCGCACCCGCCCGCGGTGCAGCCGCCGGAACGCATTTTCACCGCCATCCGCGAGCAGGACATCCTGCTGCACCATCCCTATGATTCGTTCACGCCGGTGAGCGATTTCGTCGAGCAGGCGGCGCGCGATCCGCAGGTGTTCGCGCTCAAGCAGACGCTTTACCGCACGAGCGGCGACTCCCCGATCGTCCGGTCGTTGATCGAGGCCTCGCGCAACGGCAAGCAGGTGACCGCCCTGGTTGAGCTGAAGGCGCGTTTTGACGAGGCCAACAACATCCAGTGGGCGCGCCAGCTCGAGGAGGCAGGCGTGCACGTGGTGTACGGCATGGTCGGCCTCAAGATCCACTGCAAATGCAGCCTGGTGGTGCGACGCGAAGGCCAGGCCCTGCGCCACTACGTCCACCTCGGGACGGGCAACTACAATCAACGGACGGCCCGCAGTTACACGGATTTCAGTTTCTTCACGGTCCGCGAGCACATCACCCGCGAAGTGGCCAACTTGTTCAACGCGCTGACCGGTTTCGGCCGCTCCCCAGTGTTCAACCATCTGCTCGTGGCGCCCTTCAACCTGCATCAGCGCATGCAGGAGTTGATCGAGCGCGAAACCGCTCACGCCCGCGCCGGCCAGCCCGCCCGCATCGTCGCCAAGATGAACAGCCTGGTCGACAAGATCACGATCGACCACCTGTACGAGGCCTCGCAAGCCGGGGTGCGGATCGACCTGATCGTCCGCGGCATCTGCTGCCTGGTGCCGGGCATCAAGGGGCTGAGCGAGAACATCCGCGTGCGCAGCATCGTCGGGCGTTACCTCGAACACGCGCGGGCCTTCTATTTTGAGAACCACGGCGGCGAGGCGCTGGTGCTGGCCGGCAGCGCCGACTGGATGCCGCGCAATTTCTTCCGCCGGGTCGAGGTCCTGTTCCCGCTCGAGGCGGCCGAGCTCCGCCGCCGGTTGGTCGAGGACGTTTTCCCGATGGAGTTCCAGGACAACGCGAACGCCCGGGAACTGCGCGCCAACGGCGGCTACCTGCCCGCGCCGCGCCTCGACGGCGAACCCGCCTTCTCCGCCCAGAACTACTTCATGGCCGCCGCGGTCGAGCGGACCCGCGCCGCGTCGACCTGATCCTGCGTCGTAGCCGGCCTCGCCGAGGCCGGGCCGGGGTCGGCGACTCCGGTCACATGCTGCTTCCCGCCAGTGGCAAGCGGTTTGCCGCCTGTGAAGGGACGCGTTTCTGTGCCGCGGCAACGAGACTTGTCAGCCGCCAATGACCACCAATGACGGAAGGGGCGCAGACCTTGAGCTGTAGGGCGGCATCTTCCGATGCCGCGAACGGTCCGAGGGTGGCGGGGTCCGGCCACCTTTGCCTGAGGCCACCCTGTTTCGAAGCGCATCGCCCGCGCATGTGCCTCCCGGTGGAGCGCGTTGTCCCCAACGCGCTTCAAGCGTCTTCCGGACAAGCCGCTCCACCATCGGAGGTCACCACGTCGTGTCAGCCTCCGGCCTCGTGGCACGAGTCACCAATCTTCGAAGTTCACTCTTGTCGCGAGCACGCCTGGCGGGTATAATGCACGCGCTTTGGATGCGCTGCCGCCCTGCCCAGCGACCTGCACCCAGCCGGAGGCTTGGGGGACGACCGGGAACCACCCAAGCCCGAACCAATCCCGCGACCGATAAGCTCCCTACTCCTTCCCTTCACATCCAGCTTCTCATCACTTGGAGGATAAAATGGAAATCAGGGTTAATGACTTCAAGCAGAGCGGGCTTTATCTGCTTTTTCCCGACGGAAGGCGGATCGTTCTCACCCGCGAGAAGATCGAAGCCTTCGCGCAGACCTTCGAATCCAATCTGGACGAGATTCCTGTTGCAATCAGAGGCGCGGTGGCCTTTCAGGCCTGCCCGGTGTGTCCCGAAAAAGATCGCGCCAAATTCTGCCACGCGCTGCCGGCGACGCTGGCTTTTTTCGAAGAGCTGCAGGGTTTAAAATCCTTCGACAACGTCGCCGCCGTTTATAAAGGTCGCCAGCAGGGCCTCGTCTTGGTCCCGCAGACCACGATGCAGGAGGCGCTACAGTTCGTGGCTGTTTTCAGCCTCATGTACTACTGTGAGGTCGGGAAGCAATATTGGAAGTACTTCCTGGGAATTCATCCGCTCCTAGGCCCGGAAGAGATGATCAGCAGAATCCACCTCAATATTTACTGGGATTGCAAAGGCGACCAACAGAAGATCGACGAAATCCTGCGTTCCTTCGGCAACGAGATCGCCTGCACCTGCCGGTGCCAGGTGGAACGCCTTGGGCTCATCTGCAAAGATGACGCCCTGAAGAACGCATTTGTGAACACCCAGGGCCAGATCGAATGGCTGGCGATGTCCAAAGACGCTCTGCTCGAACAGTCATTCGAGGAATTCATGGATAACGGTTAGCAGCGGGGGGAAGCCAAGCGGGCGCCGGGGGGAATCCGATCGGGTCTCGGGTATTGAGATTCGGTGTTTCGAAGCCGGTGGGTTTTCGAGCACCATCTATGGGTTGGCTGGATCTTCACTCCGCCCTCAGGGCGACGATCGGGTCGACCTTGGCCGCCCGGCGGGCCGGCAGCCAGCAGGCCAGCAGGGAAACACCCGCCAGGAGCGTCAGCACCCCCAGATAGGATAGCGGGTCAGCAGCAATGATCCCAAAAAGCAGGGTGCTCAGGTAGCGAGTCAGGAACAGCGCACCGAGCAATCCTGCCGCCAGTCCCACCCCGGTTTTCGCCATCCCTTGGCGCAGGATCAGCCCCACAATCTGGCCGCGGGATGCGCCCACGGCGCCGCGGATTCCGATTTCCCGGGTGCGCTGCGACACGTCATAGGACAGGACGCCGTAGAGGCCGATGGCGGCGAGCAGCAGCGCGAGTCCGGAGAACAGGCCGAGCAGCAGCGTGATTCCGCGCCGGGCCATGAGCAGGTTGTCGAGTCCGTCCTCCAGCGAACCCGCGGAAAAGAGCGGCAGCGCGGGATCGATTTCGCGCAGCTTGGTCCGCATCTCGCCCAGAATCTCTGTGGCCGGACGCCGCGAGCGCACGAGTAGATTGAAACCGCCGGCAGGCCATCCGGCCGCGGACACGAAGACGAAAGGCAGGTGGTCGTGGCTGTCCAACCCAGTGAAATTCGCGCGGCTCACCACGCCGACGATCCGCGGCCACGCGTCCACGCCCAGCGGGAACCCCCAGTTCAAATAGATCTCCTGCCCCTCCACAATCCGGCCCGGAAAATAGCGCTCCACAAACGCCTGATCCACCATGGCGACTGGTTTTTGGGGAAATTCATCGGCGTCGTTGAAACCGCGGCCGGACAACACGCGCATGCCGATCGTCGCAAAAAATTCCGGCGAAACCGCGTCGATGTGGATGAGACGCTGGCCCTCGCCTTCCCCCGCGACCACCGGTTCACCACGGAGAGCGAAGGGGACCGGCCGCTCGTTCGAAAGAAGTACGGAGCTGAGCATCACCGCCACGTTTTCCACGCCGGGAATTTCCTTGAGCGACGCCACAATGCGGCGCTGCACGCCGACGCGCACCGCGGCGTTGTTATAGCGGACGGGCAGCGCGGTCCGCGCCTGGACGACATGGGTGGCATCAAATCCCGGATCGATCGCCATGACCTTGGCGAAGCTGCGCAACAACAGGCCCGCGCCCACGAGGAGAATCACGGCGACGGCCACCTGCGTCGTGACCAACGCGCCGCTCACGGCCCGGGAGCCCGCGCCCAACAAGGCCGTGCGCGATTCGCCCACGCGCAGTCCCGTCCGCCAGAGCAAATGCAGCGGCAGGAATCCCACCAGCAACGCGATCCCGCCCGCCGCCGCCACCATTGCGCCCGTCACGGTCGCATCGAAGGTCACCGCCGGCGCCCCCGACACCATGATCGGCAGATACCGGTTGAACACCCGCAGGGCGATCATCGCGAGCCCGACGCCTGTGGCCGCCGCCGCCCCGGTCAGCATGAGGCTCTCGGCCAGCGTCTGGCGTAGGAGCACGCCGCGCCCCGCCCCGAGCGCCACGCGGATCGCGAGCTCGGTGCGCTTCGCGTTCATCCGCGCGAGGAAAAGATTCACGACGTTCACGCACCCGATCAGGAGCACGAGCAGCGCCCCGCCTTGCAGCAACCACAGGGAACTCGTTTCTCCCACCCATCCACCCGTGCGCAAGGGCTCGATCGCGAGGCGGTATCCCGCGGCGGCGATCAACGCCCGCAGCGGCGGACCGGCCTGACCCGTCAAAAAATTCTTCTCCAGCGCCGCCAACTGGGCGAGTCCGGCGCTCAGCGACACGCCTGGTTTCAACCGCGCATACAAGGTGACGTCGCCCCGGTACCGCGTCTGCGGATCGAATTTGGCCGGTGCCGGCACATACGGCTGGAAAAAGCAGGTTTGGTAGCAAAGGCATTCCAGGCTTCGCGGTGCCACTCCGATGATCGTATAGACCTGCCCAGCCAGGTGGACCGTGCCCCCGATGACGGCGGGGTCGGCGTTGTAGCGGCTTTCCCAAATGTTCTGACTGACCACGAGGACGTGATTGCGTCCCGCGACCTCCTCCGCCGGCGTGAAAAACGTCCCCAAGATCGGCTGGACGCCGAGCAGGCTGAAGAAATCGCCGGCCGCCGAGACGATCGCCACGCGAATGGGCACGCCCTCTTGGTCCAGCGTGGCGTCGTCGTGGCGGATCGCGCTGAATCCCGCAAACAGATCGGCGTGCGCCCGGAAGTCCAGATACTGCGTGGTGCTGGATTGCACCAACTGCCCGCCGCTTTTTTCGGCGACGTTCACGACGGTGACCAATTGCGCGGGCTCGGGAAACGGCAGCGGTTTCAGCACGAACGCGTAGAGTGCCGACAACGTCGCCGCATTGGGCCCAAGGCAGACCACGAGCGAGCAGAAGACTGCGAGGCTGAATACGGGCGCCCGCCACAGACCGCGGGCCGCATGCCGCAGATCCCGGCCCCACTGCCCCAGACCGGTCCATTCCCAGGAGTTGGAGGCGGGTTCCTTCATTCGATCGACATTTCAAAACCCCCGCTGAATAGGCAAGCGCAACGGGCAGTGCCCGCCGGGGGAAATCTCCAGGGATCTGTTGGCGGAAATCGATCTCCAGGGTCACCGCTTCAGATCGACGGCTGGGCCGTGCCGTCCGCCGGGCCATGTCCATGGTCGCGGTCCTGGCCCCCTGCCCAACCCCCCGGTATTTTCCCATGTGGGCGAACGTCCTGAGATCCCGGTCGTGCCATGATCGTTTGCTGGCTGCCGTTGGACAAAATTCGGCGAAAGGGTTACCTTGAGGCCAAGGTTGGCAATGATGGCGCACCAGTGACGCAACGGCTCGGATTCATGAAAAGAAAATGGGAAGCCCTTTTCCTCTCGGTCATCCTGTTGGCCTCCTTGGCGTCGGCTGAGGATTTTATCCCCACCATCGGACAAAGCGTCCTCTATAAGAATCCCAACGACCGGATTCCACCCCGCAAGGCGACGGTGACGAAGATCGACGACTATGGTTATTGGATCGATTTCCAGGAGTTCTTTCCCGAACGGGGCGCCACGGACAAACAGGCTCTGGTGACGAAGGCGGCTGTGAACTGGTTGAGCCTGCCGACGGCGGCGGCACCGGACGGGCATGCGATTCAGCGGGCGGCCGAAGCGCGAAAGGCCGACGTGTCATGGCTCATTGGCCAATGGAAGATGGTCATCGCCGGGGATCACAGTCGGGTTGGGGAAGCCTCCAACGGCTCCCTGGTCCAGATCACTTCCACCTATGGCGCCAACGCCGGAGAGTTGACCATCAACGCCGACAAGACCTATCGGTGGAAGGACCATCTGGGCACCAATTCGGGGACGTGGCGGCTCGCCACGGACGATGAGAATCCGACCGCGGAGCCAGGCATCCGCCTGCTGAAGGCTTCAAAGAGCGAATGGGATTTCACGGTTTGCCGACGGGCTGGCGCGGGCAATGGCCTCCCGGACTCGGTTTACATCATGACCAGCGGATACAACCAGACTGGCTACCGTATCACGCCATAGGCGCGAAAACCCAAGAGGCAGGCTGCGGATCATGACGGGCGGTGTTTCCACGCCGGATCGCCGGCGCGGGAACCGCCGCGAAGGGCAAGGGGCGGGTTTGAGCCGGCGCCCGGAGGGGCGACGGCTCAAACCGAATTCTGAATCCAAACGCGACGTCGCCGGCCACTCATGGGTGTAAACCGAGTTTTCCACCATGACACCACTCGAATTCGCTGTGACCGGCCCGGCCTTCTGCCAACTTCCCTGTGCTTACGTCGGAGGCATAGACGGACCTTTTCTCATTCCGATCGCCGGGATGGCCTTCGCTTTTGGCGTGATTCTCCTCGGGGTCCTGGAGAAGCTACAAAAGGAGAAGCTCCGGCATGAGACCATCCAGCGCGCCTTGGAAAAAGGGCAGCCGCTGCCGCCTGAGTTGATCGAGGGCAGGCCGCTCCGGCGGGCGCGCGATGACCGGCGCGGAGGCATGATCGCCATTGCCGTCGGCATCGGTCTGTATGTGTTCTTCAACGCGATGCAGGCCGAAGGCGTCCCGGATGGCGTCAAATGGCTCGCTCTCATTCCAGGGCTCGTGGGCGTCGCGCTCCTCCTCAATTGGGCGCTCGAACGCGGCGAGAAGAACGGGCAGGACAAACCCTGATCGCGCTTGGACCGGGCGGGACGGCGGTTATGCTCTGACGTCAAAAGCCCGCGAGTGAATCGTCGCGAAACAGAACTCATCGCCCGTGTGCTGGCCCACGACGACCGGCACGCCTTCGGCGAGCTCGTCCGCCAGCACCAATCGGCGGTGCGCGGTTTCCTGCGCCGGCTGACGGGCGGCCGACACGCCCTGGCCGACGATCTGGCGCAGGAAACGTTCCTCGAGGCCTACCGGTGCCTCGCCCGGTTTCACGGCGAATCGGCCTTCGGCACCTGGCTGCATGGCATCGCCTACAACCGGTTTCGCAGCACGCGCCGCCGCCAGCGTGAAACGGTCGAGTGGACGGACGAAATCGAAATCAGCAACGCCACGCCGGGCTGCGAAACCACGGTGCCGGCGGCGCCGGCCACGGTCGACCTGCGACAAGATCTGGCGGCAGCGCTGGCCCGCCTCTCCGCGGACGAACAATCCGCCATCCACCTCTGCTATGCGGAGGGTCTCACGCACGAGGAGGCGGCCGGCGTGCTGGGCTGCCCGCTGGGCACGGTGAAAACGCATGTCCTCCGGGCCAAGGACAAGCTCCGCGGCTACCTCAGCGCCTGGGCGCCCGCCTGATTTCCACGATCCGCCCGCCATGAATGCTCCTGAACCACCCGCGCCTTCTGACCCGTCGACGGACGACGCCCGCCTCGAGAAAATGCTCCGCGCAGCCTCCCCGCCTTACATCGACGATGCTGGATTCACCGACCGGATCATGGCCTCTCTTCCTGCGGCGCGGCGCCGCGCGGAACACCGGCGCAGCGCCCTGCTGCTCGGAGGGCTCCTGTTGGGGTGCGGCCAGGCGGTGGTTTTCGGCGGTTCGGGGTTGGTCGCGTTCCTGGCCATGCTCATGGAGCGGCTGGCCGCGTGGAGCGCGCTCCCGGTCCCCGGCCTTGGAGCCGCCTTCACCGTGGGCGGGCTGGCTTGCTGGGTCCTGGCGATCGCGGCGGGTGGGTGGGCTTGGGCCCGCACCCGGTGAAGGGGCCGGAAGCACGCTTTGGCCTCGCCCGGCTCGTGGGCGGATGGGATAACGCATTGAAAACCCCGCTCCCCCGCCCAAGCCTGTGATTTCCCTCATCAGATCCATGACCCTCCCGACCAAGCCGGAAGCGAACGCGCTCCTCGAACAACATGTGCAGGACGCTTACCAGCGCCATCACGCCCTGATGGTCGCGACCGCGCTGGAGGGCTACGCGAGCCTCTTCACCGGCGATCCCCTTCTCTGGCACGTCACCGGTCTGCTCCACGACCTGGATTTTGAACAACACCCCGACCTTCATCCCGCCGAGTGCCTCCGCTGGTTCCGGGAGTGGCGCTATCCCGAGGAGCTCATCCACGCCGTCGAGGCTCATGCCTACGGCTACCACGGCTTCACCACGTTGCCGGAAACCAAACTAGCGGCCGCGTTGCTCGCCTGCGACGAGATCAGCGGCATCTTCTACGCCTACCGCAAGCTGAACCCCGTCCGCTACGGCGACATGAAGGCCTCCTCGATCAAGAAGAAGCTGAAAGAACCTTCCTTCGCGGCCAAGATCGACCGCCCCTTGATCTACCTCGGCTGCGAACACCTCGGCGTCCCGCTCGACCAGCACGTCGCGAATCTGGTCCGTTTTTTCGCGGCGTTGCCCTAGCCCGGAACAACGCCGTGGGAAGGTAGACCCCCAAGCTGGCGGAGAGGGTGGGATTCGAACCCACGGTGCCTTGCGGCACGCCTGATTTCGAGTCAGGTACGATAGACCACTCTGTCACCTCTCCGGAGCAGGAAGGCTGAGCCTGCAAAATCAGCCCGGCCAATGAAAGCAGAAAAAGACAGCCGACCCGGCGCCGCCATTTTGGTTTAGCCGCGGGCGGACGAATTCTGCCTCGCTGCTGGCGAGGGTCGGACCCGCCCGCCCCCGTCCTCCGCGCCGCTGGCCACCGGTCGGCGGGCTGGTCGCGCCCAAACCGCGCCGGCGGCTGGGGACCCCGCGCTGGCCCCAAAAAAGGCAAAATCTGCATGCCCTTGATCAAAAAATGCGGAGTCGTTTTCGCGCCAGTGACGTATCTTGGGACCCGGCAAATCCAGGCCCATGCCCGTTCGTTCCGCCCCACCCTCCCTTCTGCGCACCTCCTGACAGCACTGCCCGCCAATGCATACACGTAGCAAAAAACACCTTCGGGACTGGCTGATCTTCGCTGGTCTTTCGGTCTGGGGACTCCTGGTGGTCTCCTGCGTCACGGTCGACCGCACCGTGATGGCGCCGCCGCAGATCGCGGGCGCCACCTTCGTCGGCTCCAAGCAGTGTGCGGATTGCCATTCGGAAGTTACCGGCAAATTCGTGACGGCCACCCATGCCCGGCTGACGTCGACCAATACCGGCGTGAAGGACACGGCCTGCGAGAACTGCCACGGCCCGGGCAGCCTGCACGTCAAGGCGGGCGGCGGCGCCGGCACCATTATCAACCCGAAGAAGTCGCCCGAAACCTGCTTCCAGTGCCATCTCGACAAGCGCGCCCAGTTCAGCCTGCCCCACACCCACCCGGTGCTGGCCGGCCATGTGAGCTGCAGCGATTGCCATGACCCGCACGAAGGCAACGCCATCAAGGGCAGCGGAGCCGCGCTCGAGTCCGAGAACGAGACCTGCACCCGGTGCCACACCGCGCAGAAGGGTCCGTTCGTCTTCGAGCATAGCGCCCTGCGCGAAGGCTGCACCGCCTGCCACAACCCGCACGGCACGGTCAACGCCAAGATGCTCGTGGCCCGCGATGCCAATCTCTGCTTGCGGTGTCACCTCGAGACGATGACCGCGCCCGGCCAGATCATGGCGGGCGGCGGCAACGCCGAAGATCACGCCTCCCGGCTGATCCAGGGCACCTGCTGGAGCGCCGGCTGCCACGAGGCCGTGCACGGCTCGAATTCCAACAACCACTTCCGCCGTTGAACCTCCAATTGACCCGCGCCATGCACGCGAAACTCCTCTCCTTCCTCCGCCCCGCCGGTCTGGTGGCCGGCGCCGTGCTCGCCGTCGGCAGCGGCCGCGCCACCGGGACTGAAACCGACGCTTTTCCGTTGCTCGACAATTACCTGCTGCTCTCCGGTCTCGGCGGAACCTTCGACGGCCATGCCGCCGCCTTCCAGGCGCGGGAATGGACGTCCAAAACCGGCGCCGGCGGCATCGAGGACTTCCGCTACAGCAAGGACGTCTCGAAAGACGTCACCTTGAAGGTGGACGGCCATGCCCTCGGTTTCACCGGTGATTACCTCGCCCACCTCAACCTGGCCAAGGCCGATGTCGCCTCGGTCGACGCAGGCATTGAGCGGTTCCGCACCTTCTACGACGGCGTCGGCGGCTTCTTCCCGCTCAACAGCCGTTGGGCGGCGTTGTCGACGACGAACCTCAGCGTTGACCGCCGGAAACTCTGGCTAGAAACCACCATCGCGCTGCCAAACAAGCCGATCTTCACGCTGCGCGTCACGGACGAGCAGCGCTTCGGGGCGAAAGACTCCACGATCTGGGGTGACTCCGACTTCACCGGTCTGCCCACCGGCCAGACGATCTCGCAGGTCCGGAAATTCTACCCCGGCTACCGGGCGCTGGACGAACGCCACCAGACGGTGGAAGCCTCGGTCAAGCACACGATCGGCAAGACCACCGTCGAGGTCCGCGTGCTCGGCGACAAGGTCATCAACAACGACACATTCTATGTCACCCGCTTCCCGGGTGAAATCAAGACCCCGACTGGCACCAGTCCCAACAACCAGGTCGCGCTCTACTCCCAGGATGGGATTGACGCCAACACGATCACGGCCGAAGCCAAAGCCAGCACGGTCCTCTCCAACACCCTCACGCTTCACGCCGCGGTGGACTACCACCGCCTGAACAGCGACTTGACGGGCAACCGGCCGCTTTTCACCAGCACCCCCACCACCGCCGGCGCCGTCGTGGTGACCACCTACAATTTTCTGGGGCTCCTGGGCGGCTCCCACGCGAAAATCTACACTGGCAACCTCGGGCTCGACTGGAAGCCGAGCAAGGACCTCTTCGTGCAGGTCGCCCTGCGAGCCGAGGATAGCTACATCTCCTCCGCCGCCGCGTTCTCCACCGTTGCGCTCGCCTCCGGCAGCACCACCGCGACCGCCCTGCCCGTCCTGAACAACGAGTTCTCGCGGGTCAAAGAGACGGTCACTACGCCGACCGTTGACCTGCGCTACACCGGGATCAGGAACATCGTTGTCTACGGATCGGCCTCCATGCGGACGGTCAACGGCGACGAGCGGTACGCCACGCCCTTCACCACCGCGGTGCCGAGCAGCAGCAATCTGACCTACAACGACGTGACGGAGAATCACGACAACTACACGCTCGGCGTGAACTGGAAGCCCTCGGCCGCCTTCAACGCGCGGGCCGAAGTCTTCAACAAGGACCATGACAACAAGTTTGTTGGCTACGACGTCACGACCGGGACGAGATATCAGCTCGGTTACAAGTTCACCGGCGTCAAGTTGACCGCCACGCTCAAACCCCTGCCGACGCTCTCGTTCACGTCGCGCTTCGTCGTGCAGACGGGCAAGATGCAGGTCACCGCGGCCACGGCGGCAGCCTACGATTCGATGGATGCCAAGAATTACACGTTCGGCGAGTCCGTGGATTGGAACCCGACCCGGCAGTTCTATGTCCAAGGCAACTTCAATATCGTCTTCGACAACATCAACACCATCTATCCGCGGGCCGGCGTGGCCGCGAACGGCCTCAACGCCAACGCCATCCTCCAGGATGCCAACAACAACTATTGGAATGCGAGCGCGCTGGCGGGTTTCGTGGTCGACAAAAACACCGACGCCCAGCTGCAGTACACCGCCTACCGCACCAACAATTACCTGCCGGTGCTGGCCGCGACGACCATGCCCTTCGGCGCCGGCGCCCAGGAATACACCGTCACCCTCGGTCTGAAGCACAAGTTCAACAACAACCTGTTCGGTTCCGCCCGGGTCGGCTACTACAGCAGCAAGAATGACACCTCGGGCGGCAACACCAACTACACGGCCAGGCTCGCCTACCTCTCGCTGGAGTACAGACTCTAGGATCGCCTGACCCCTTCTTCGCGCCGAAAACAACGGCCTTCATCTCCCCTCATTTCGTCATGAAAAAAACCCTCGCTCTCGCCCTCCTCGCCTCCTCGCTGGTCGCGGCCACCGCCGTCGGCTATGCCGGGACCGCCGCCGACAATTGGGACAGCAGCTGCGCCCGGTGCCATGGTGCCGATGGCACCGGCAACACCAAGATGGGCAAAAAGAATAAAATCAAGGACTACACCGACGCCCAGGTCCAGGCCGCCCTCAAGGACGACGAGATGACCAAGGCCATCAAGGAGGGTGTGACGGATGCCAGTGGCACGGAGAAGATGAAAGCGTTCAAGGATGACCTGTCCGATGCCGAGGTCGCCGATCTCGTCGCCTACATCCGCAAGTTCAAACCGAGTTCGTGACGGAACCGCCCGAGACCGAGCGGCCCTTCCCGGCAGCATTTCCCGCCCGGCCGAGCAATCGGCCGGGCGTCTTTTTGGTGGGTTTCCACTCGCCTCTCCCCGAGATCTGAATAGAGAAGAAGCACTTCCATCTGGCAGGTCGCCCGAGTGCCGCACTCCCGCTCACCCGTTCCGGCCGACCCGCCGGATGCAGTGTGCCGACTGAGTCCGCCCCCGTTCCCGCCCCCAACCTGGATCACGCCGCCTGCCCGAGAACTGGTATGAACGCCGACCTGCACGAACCGCCCGACTCCGACGCCTCCCCGTCGCATCTTCGCAACTGGCTGAGCCTGGCCGGTGCGATCACCGCGATCGGCAGCCTGTTTGCCTTCGTCTTCCTGGTCGCGATCGACACCTTCGCGCGCGAGGGCAACCCCTATCTCGGCATCCTCACCTACCTCGTCGCGCCGACCTTCCTGATCCTCGGGCTCGCCTTGATCCTCGCCGGGTGGTGGTGGCAGCGCCGCCGGGCCGGGCGCCGCCCCGTCGCCGGCGGAGCGCCCGGGCTCGCGATCGACCTCCGGCGGCCGCGCGACCGCCGCTACCTGTTGCTGTTCGGCTCCGGCGGCGTGCTCTTCCTGCTGCTGACCGCTTTCGGCAGCTACCAAACTTACCACTTTACCGAATCGGTCACGTTCTGCGGCCAGACCTGTCACGGGGTCATGCAGCCGGAGTTCACCACCTACCAACACGGCGCCCACGCGCGCGTCTCCTGCGCCGATTGCCACATCGGCGCCGGCGCCTCCTGGTACGTCAAGTCGAAGATCAGCGGCACCTACCAGGTTTACGCCACCACTTTCAACAAGTACGAGCGCCCGATCCCGACTCCGATCAAAAACCTGCGGCCCGCCCAGGAGACCTGCGAACGCTGCCACTGGCCGGAAAAGTTCACCGGCAATCTCGACCGGACCTACGTCCACTACCTCTCGAACAAGAACAACACCCCCTACACCGTGCGCCTCTCCCTGCGCGTCGGCGGCGGTCAGCCCGGCCAAGGCTTCTTCGGCGGCATCCATTGGCACATGAATGTGGCCAACCGGGTGGAATATTACGCCTCTGACCCGCAGCGGCAGACCATTCCCTGGATCCGCACGCACTCCCTCGCCACCGGCGAGGTGCGCGTCTACCGCACCAAGGATTTCACCGGCGAACCGCCGGCCGGCGCGATCCGCGTCATGGACTGCATGGACTGCCACAACCGCCCGGCCCACGCCTACCAGACCGCCAACGAGGCCGTGGAGATGAACATTGCGCTGGGACGCATCAACGCCGAGCTGCCCAATATTAAAACGACGGCAGTCAAGGCCCTCACGCAGACCTACCCGGACAACGACCGGGCCGCGGAGGGCATCGCCGTCGCGCTGCGCGCCAAATACGGTGCGGCCGAGGACCTGTCGACGACCATCGCCGCGGTGCAGCGCATCTACCAGGAGAACTTCTTCCCCCGCATGAAGGCCGACTGGCGGAAGTATCCGAGCAACATCGGCCACAAGAACTGGCCCGGCTGCTTCCGCTGCCACGACAACAACCACCGCACGGTTGACGGCAACCAGGCGGTGCGCTCGAGCGACTGCACCGCCTGCCATAATATCCTCGCGCAGGGTCGGGGCGAGGAACTCACCGCGGTGACCCCGGCGGGTCAGGCGTTCAGGCACCCCGGCGGCGAGCTCGATCCCGACCTGCTCTGCAGCGACTGCCACAACGGCGGAATCCAGGGCAAATAGGCCGCGCGAAGCCCGGCGTCATGCCGGGCCCAGCCTTGAGGTCGGGCGCGTATTCCGCAACGCGCCGCGCCATGGCAGAGCCCTCATCCGTGGCATGGTTCTCCCGAGCCATGAGAGATGCGGATCATAGGTCGGGAGACCCATGCCACCCCTCCGCGAGGGCCCATCGGCCATGCCGAGATCGTAGGGGCGCAGGCCTGCTGCGGAGGACCGGTCGCGAGCAAGCTCGTTTCCTCCAACATGGAGCAGCCATCCGACCGATTTTTGGTCAAGAAATGCGCAGCCTGATCGGCCAAAAAATGCGCAGCTTCAGCCAAAAAAACGGTAGTCGATTTCCGGCCGACCGGCGATACTCTGGATCGCGTTGACCCGCGGTGCCTTCCCGCACCCACCCCTTAATCTCACGGAATCCATGATCATGAAACGAATCCTGGCGGTGATACCATTCCTCCTCGGCGGCGCGGCGATCGGCGCGTACGCCGCCGATGCCAAGAGCAACTGGGACGACAACTGCGCCAAATGCCACGGCGACACGGGCAAGGGCGACACCATCACAGGCAAAAAACTGCAAATCCGCGACTTCAGCGATGCGAAGGTGCAGGCCCAGTTCACCGATGACGAGGCGTTCAAAGCCCTCAAGGAGGGCTTGAAAGACCAGAACGGCAAGATGCGCATGAAGCCGGTCGAGGATATGTCCGACGAAGACATCACGGCACTCGTGAAGTATGTGCGCGGGTTGAAGCCCCAGTAGGCGCTCCCCGATGGTGATTCGCGCGGACGGTGTTCCGTCCGCGCCCCCGGCCTGCCATGGACGAGCACAGCCCTGCCGAAGATCCCGGCCCGCCCCGCAAAACCAACCTGGTTTTGGGCACCTTGCTGGTGGGGTTCGTGGCGCTGGCCGCGGCGTTTGCCCTCAACCTGTGGGGGCGCCAGGCGCCGCTCGATGCAATCCCGCTCGTCGACCCCGCCCTCCTCGACACCGCCACCAACCGCCGTTCCTACGCCGACTTGGTGCGGGCCAAGGAGGATCTGTCCGATTTCGATTGCTACACCTGCCATGAGAAGAACAAGGCTCCGACGCTCCGCTATGATGAGCACCAGAACCTGCTCATTCCCACGGAACATTCTGACATCGTCATGGGGCATGGCGAGCACGGCCGAAACAACAACTGTTTCAACTGCCACAACGAGACGAACCTGAAACTGCTGCAGACCCGCGACGGGCGGGCCCTGCAATTCGACGACAGTCCACAGTTGTGCGGCAGCTGCCACGGCCCAACCTACGATGATTGGGAGGCAGGTGCACACGGGCGGATCAGCGGCTTCTGGAACCGGCGCCTCGGCGCGATCAAGCGCCAGGATTGTGTCAACTGCCACAATCCCCATGCCCCGGCCTTCCAAGGGCGGCAGCCCGCGCCCGGTCCCCACCCCCTGCACGGGCCGATGGTAAAGCCCACGGCCGAATCCGGCCACTGACATGTCCCACTCTGATTTTCCACCCCTGCAAGGCGAGCCGGCACCTGCGGCCGGGATGAACAGGCGCAGCTTCCTGCGGACCTCGGCGGTCCTGACCACCGGCCTGGCGGCGCTGGCCTCAAGTCTGCGGCCGCTACTCGAGTTGGAAGACTACACCTCGGTCGAGCAGTTCATGCAGAAGTACTACAAGGAACTGACGCCCGCCGAGATGGCCAAGGTCCTGAAGCGCATCGAAAACGAAGTGGAGAAGCAGTACGGCATCCGGCCGCAAGTCCGCGACCTGCGGCCCATGGACGGCGTGGAGTTTGTCTATGCGCTGAACCTGACGCGCTGCATAGGGTGCCGCAAATGCGTCCACGCCTGCGTGCAGGAGAACAACCAGTCGCGCAACCCGGAGATTCAATACATCCGCGTGCTGCGGATGCCGCATGGCTCGTTCGACCTCGACCAGTCCGAGCACAATTACGCCCCCGCCACCGTGCCGGAAAAAGGGTACTTCTACATGCCGGTGCAGTGCCAGCAGTGCCGGAACCCGCCCTGCGTCAAGGTCTGTCCCGTGCACGCCACGTGGCAGGAGACCGACGGGATCACCGTGATCGATTACAACTGGTGCATCGGATGCCGGTACTGCGAGGCTGCCTGTCCCTACTGGGCCCGGCATTTCAATTTCACCAAACCGTCCATCCCGAAGGAGCGCCTCAACCCCGAGATGTCTTATCTGGGCAATCAACCGCGCCACCAAGGCGTGATGGAGAAATGCCATTTCTGCATCCAACGCACCCGCGCGGGCCGTTATCCGGCGTGTCTGGAAGTCTGCCCTGCCGGCGCGCGCAAGTTTGGCAACATCCTCGATCCGAACAGCGAGGTCTCCTACATCCTGCGCACCAAGCGGGTCTTCATTCAACTCAAGGAGGAGTTGGGCACCTCGCCCCGCTTCTTCTACTACTTCGACGTATGAGGCGCGCGACCCGCGAGTATCTGGTTTTTCTCTGGCGCTGCGGGCGCATCGCCTTCGTCGGCGACTGGCGCTACTACGCGTGGATGGGCGTTCTGACGGTGATCTGCCTGCTCGGCCTCAACGCCTACGCCAAGCAACTGGTGCACGGCCTGATCGCCACCGGCATGAGCGATGAGGTCTCGTGGGGCGTTTATATCGCCAACTTCACCTTCCTCGTCGGCGTGGCCGCGGCGGCGGTGATGATGGTCATCCCGGTCTACATCTACGACAACGAGGAGCTCCACGACCTGGTCATCTTCGGGGAGCTGCTGGCCGTGGCGGCGATCCTGATGTGCCTGGCTTTTGTCACGGTCGACCTCGGCCGGCCCGACCGGTTCTGGCACCTTATTCCCGGACTCGGGCAGCTCAATTTCCCGGCGTCGATGCTGAGTTGGGACGTGATCGTGCTCAACGGCTACCTGCTCCTGAACGTGCACATCTGCGGCTACCTCCTCTACTGCCGGTACCGCAACGTCAAGCCCTCGAAGTGGTTTTACATTCCGTTTGTGTTTGTCGCCATCGTGTGGGCGGTGTCGATCCACACCGTCACCGCCTTCCTCTATGTCGGCCTCGGCGGGCGCCCGTTCTGGAATTCCTCGATCGTCGGACCGCGGTTCCTGGCCTCCGCCTTCACCGCCGGGCCGGCGATCATCATCCTCGCGCTGCAGGTCATCCGGCGCCTCACCAACTACCGCATCACCGACAAGGCCCTGCTCACCCTGCGCTCGATCGTGCAGGTCTCGATGCTGATCAATGTCTTCCTGCTCGTGAATGAGGTGTTCAAGGAGTTTTACTCGGGCAACCTCCACGTCGCCTCGTCAAAATATCTCTACCTCGGCCTGCACGGGTATCACGCGCTGGTGCCCTGGATCTGGACAGCGATCGTGTTCAACCTGGTGGCGATGTTCCTGCTCGTGCTGCCGCTCAGCCGCAGCCTGAAGTGGCTCAATCTGACCTGTGTGCTGTGCATCGTCGGCATCTGGATCGAAAAAGGCATGGGACTGGTCATCCCCGGTTTCATCCCCACGCCCCTCGGTCAGATGGTGGAATACCGGCCGTCCCTCAACGAAACGCTGGTGTGCCTCGGCATCTGGGCGTTCGGCCTGTTATGTTACACGGTCTTCCTGCGGATGTCCGTGCCGATCCTCCAGGGTCGGCTGTCCAAGGCGAACGAGGGACCGGGCAGACCCGCCTGATCGTCGGCGCGCGCGCTGGCGGCAGACCCCGACCTTAGCCGGGCTCATGCAGACGAACCACCATTACCCTCGTATCGAAACGGATCATTCGGTGATCCTTGTAGGAAGCCCGCTTGCGGGCGATCTCTCCTCTGCAATCGCGAGCAAGCTCGCTTCCTACAACTGCATCGTTCCGGCTTGGCTCCCGCCATGTCGACAAAGCTTGCGGCCAAGAGAGCGGTAGGGGCGCAGGCTGGCTGCGCCCTCTGCCGTTTCCCCTGTTCCACCCATGACCCGACTCGCCGCCGACGATGCGCGCCAGTCCTTGACCGCCCACGCTGCCGCCAAAGGGGCTGAGATCCACGCGAAGTACGGTCCCCGCATCGGCTGGACGGAGCTCCAGCGCATTCTGGCCGACCGCAGCTGCGTGCGCTACCCGTGCGCCATCGCTTTCGATCCTGCTCCGTTGCGCCCCGGGGAATGCGCCCATCCCGTCGCCCTCGGCGAACGTCCCGAGGACGGCTTCACCCTGCACGTGCATCCGCACTTCATGACGCAGCTGGACCGGGTGCCGCTCCTGGCCCTTTACCAAGTGGTCGTGATCAATTACGGCGGGTTTGCCTCGCCCAACGATGCAGAGGCCTTGGCCGCCGCCGCGCTCGGGATGGCCAGGGACGACTACTATGCCGCCCTGTGCGCGTTGGCCGACGAACTGGGTGGAGGCGCCCCTGCCGCGCCGACCAAATGGTAGGGCGGGTTATCCTTAACCCGCCGCCCCGAGGGCGCGCGAAAACGGCGCGTTGCGGAAAACGCGCCCTACCTCACCTCCCTGATTCGCCTCAGGCGACGCCCAACTGGAAACGCACGAACCGGCGCACCTGGATGTTCTCGCCCGTCTTGGCCACCTTCTCGGTGATGAGGTCCTTCACCATCTTTTCCGGTTGCTTGACGAACGGCTGGTCGAGGAGGCAGACGGTCGAGTAGTACTTCTCCAGCTTGCCTTCGATGATCTTCTGCATGGCCGCCGGCGGCTTGCCTTGCACCTGCGCCGCGGCGATTTCGCGCTCCTTGGCCAGCTCGGCCTCGGGCACTTCTTCGCGGCGCACCCACGTCGGGGGCGTCGCGGCGATCTGCAGGCAGAGGTCGCGGCACAGCGCCTTGAACTCATCCGTGCGGGCGACGAAATCCGTCTCGCAGTTGACCTCGATCATCACGCCGACCTTGCCGCCGACGTGGATGTAACTCTCGATCAGCCCCTCGCGGGCGGTCCGCTCGGCCTTCTTGGCGGCGGAGGCCGCGCCTTTTTTCCGGAGGATGGTGATGGCCTCCTCGACGTTCCCCTTGGCTTCGGTCAGGGCGTTTTTGCAGTCCAGCAGGCCTGCGCCGGTCTTTTCCCGGAGGCCGCTGACCATTTGAGCGGTAATGATCGTACTCATGATGAAATTGATGAGAGTTGAGGTTGAACAGAGCAGCGGGCGGATGGCGACGCGAAACGGGAGGGCGGCTACGCCGCCGCGCCACGCCCCGTCCGGGTTGCGCCCCGGGCTATTCCGCCACTTCGTCCTTCTGGACCGCGCGGATCGGCTTCTTTTTGGCGACGAGCTTGCCGGCGTTGTCGTCCACCACCACGCCGTCCTCGGCGAGGCCCACGATCTCCTTGGCCTTGGCTGGCAGCTCGATCTTTTCGAGATCGATCACGGCCACGGGGGCCACGGCGGGAATCGCGGCCGCGGCCACGGCCGCCGTCGCCGACTTCAGGTCTCCCGAACCGCGCGCCGCCCGGCGGCTGTCCCGCTGGGCCAGGCCTTTCTGGATCGCTTCCACCATGGTGTCGACGATGATGCGGACGGATTTCACGGCGTCGTCATTGCCCGGGATGGGATGCGTCACCGTGGTGGGATCGGAATTCGTGTCGACCAGCGCCACGCAGGGAATGCCGCAGCGGGCGGCTTCGGCCACGGCGATCTTCTCGTGGTTGACGTCGACGGCGAACAGGGCGCCCGGCAACGTACCCATTTCTAGGATACCGTCGAAATTCCGCTGCATGCGGGCCATCTCGCGTTTGATGGCGGACTCCTCTTTCTTCGGCAGCTTGGCCATTTCGCCGCTCGTCTCCATCTGCTGGTAGCCCTTGAACTTGGCGATGGAGCGCTTGATCGTCTCAAAATTCGTCAGCGTGCCGCCGAGCCAGCGGTGGACGCAATAGGGCATGCCCGTGCCGGTGGCCGCCTCGCGCACGATCTCCTGCGCCTGGCGCTTGGTGCCGACCAGGAGAACCACCCCGCCCTCGGCGACCAGGTTTTCGATGAAATCGCACGCCTGCTGAAGCGCGGCGTACGTCTTGCCCAGGTCGATGATGGAAACGCCTTGGCGGTGGTCGAAGATGTAGGGCTTGGAGCGCGGGTTCCAGCGCTTGGTCTGGTGCCCGAAGTGAACGCCTGCGTCGAGCAGGTCTTTGACGGTGATGTTCATGGGATCAATGTATCATCCGATACACAGGCCGGCCGGAGGGCCGCCTTGCGATCGTGGGATGGCTGCGGTGGGAGGCTGACCCTACTCCCTCGCAAAGAGCGGGGGATGGGCGGTGGGAAAGGGGCCGACCACACCCTACCCCGCGCCCATTGGCAAGCCGGAATTTGCGG
>Ga0182011_10000425_pt1 | contig 36858 bp, 50 predicted proteins | sample 711E1DmetaG_FD_120481 | JGI IMG/M metagenome (GOLD analysis project Ga0182011, IMG submission 120481) | Permafrost microbial communities from Stordalen Mire, Sweden - 711E1D metaG | ecosystem: Environmental > Terrestrial > Soil > Wetlands > Permafrost | place: Sweden: Stordalen | collected...
AGCCGCGAAGTGGGGTGTTGATGAAGAGGATTCTGCGCAATTGACTGTCCAGGGCCCGAAAGGATCCACGCCATTTGCAAGATTTGCGCTGGATATTACTAAAGACTACACTGTAAAAATTGTATGGCAGAAATCTTATGTATATTTTGAAGTCGATAATTCTACATCTGTAGTAAAATCCTGGAACTATACAGATAAATATGCGCCAATCCCTGGGGATGAACATTTTAGGATAAACCTCTGGCTATTCAATTCTACGCCGCCAAGCGACGGTAATCAAATCCAAGCAGTTGTTAAGAATTTTCAGTATATGCCCTAAACAGACAGGATATCCCTAGGCAGATAGCTTATCCTGCGGCATTCAATGGATGCTCTGCAGAATATTCTTTATCGATCGCAATTCCAAGATTCTTCACATCAATAGATTCATGATCTCGAGTCCATTTGGTGACAGATCCTCCATATGTGGAGAGTGTCGTATAGAAAACTATAGTTCCTCCCTTGAAGCAGAATATGTTGTCCTGGGCAGAGATACCATAGCACTTGCCAGGATTATTGGTGCAATATCCTTCAGGACAATCATATGTGATATGGTTCCCTGTCTTATCGATGCAGCGTGGGAGTGACATTGGACCTATATCATAACAAGAATATTCATCGAATGGGATTTTCATGATGCTCGATTTGTTCGTGTTCTTCGAAATGAATATCAGGTCGCTGTACAGGAGTATTTCCATGTCGAAATTTTCACAGCTGGATATGCCGCTGCATGAGCTGTTGTGATATGTTGTGCCTCCACCGCCTGATCCTCCACTATACTTAGTCTCTGATGCATTCACCAGCTTTTCATCGATTGCTGTCCCATTCAATTCATAGCCGTTCCAATGGCCAGAGTTCGCAAAATCATAGATTTGGGAGAATGAGTATGAGTGCGGAACAGGCGCATTATTAATTGCCTCAGTAAACTCTGTAACCAAAGGATTTTGGGTGATGCCAGAAGAGATGTCTTGATACTTATTGCTGCAACCGCTGCCGAACATCAGCATAAGACCCAGAGCGATGAATAGATAGGTTGTTTTCTTGCTAAATATTTTCATTGCAGGCATTTTCATACAGAATATTTCTTAAAGCGGTTTATAAATCTTTCGCGCAGCTTCATAGCGAACCGGCATCATAATGATTTTCCAGCAAACTTTTTAAACTTCTTATTAATTCACTATTAAACATGGTCAAAATAACATTTCCTGACGGAAATTCCAAGGAATTCGACAAAGGAATAACTGGCCAAGAGATTGCTCAAAGCATTGGGCCGAGGCTTGCAGATGCATCTCTTGGTATAAAAGTGAACGGTTTAGCCAAGGATCTTTCTTATAAAATTGATAAAGATTCCCAGATCCAATTATTGACTTGGAAAGATATTGAAGGCAAGGATATTTTCAGGCATTCATCAGCCCATCTTCTAGCGCAGGCATTGATGCGGATGTTTCCTGATGTCAGGCTCACTATCGGCCCTGTCGTTGAAGAAGGATTCTATTATGATGTAGAGTCTGAAAAGAAATTTACTCCAGATGATATGAAGTTGATAGAGGCAGAGATGGAGAAGATAGTCAAGGAAAATCTAGAGCTGTCACGAGAGGAATTATCAAAAAGGGAAGCCTTGAAATTATTCGCAACAAATCCTTACAAGCTCGAGATGATCGAGGATATGCCTGGTGACGAGATAATATCAATTTATAGGCAGGGTGAGTTCTTTGATCTGTGCAGGGGCCCTCATGTCCCGAATACTGGAAAACTCAAGGCGTTCAAGCTGTTGAAAGTTGCAGGAGCTTATTGGAGAGCAGATGCAAAAAACAAGCAATTGCAAAGAATCTATGGAATTAGTTTTCCAGAGAAGAAAGAGCTCGATGAATATCTTAGGATTATAGAAGAAGCAGAGAAGAGAGACCATAGGAAACTGGGAAAAGATATGGATTTGATAATGTTTCACGAATATTCGCCAGGAAGCGCCTTCTTCTATCCTAAAGGAACGATAATATACAATGAATTGATCAAGTTCATCAGGAGCGAATATGCTTTAAGAGGATACCAAGAGGTAATCACACCATTATTATATGATAAAGAATTATGGGAGACATCGGGCCATTGGGAACATTATAAGGATGACATGTTCTTATTGAATGTCGACGGCAAAGAATTCAGCCTGAAGCCGATGAATTGCCCAAGCCATCTATTGATGTTCACGAGCAAATCCAGAAGCTATAGAGAGCTTCCGCTAAGGATTGCTGATTTTGCACCCTTACACAGGAACGAACTTAAAGGAGTCTTGTCTGGGCTCACAAGAGTGCGAAAATTCAGCCAAGATGACAGCCACACATTCGTGACTGAAGAGCAGATAGAATCAGAGATAAATGGCCTGATAATTTTTGTAAAATATATTTATGACGATGTGTTCAAGTTCAACTATAAGCTATATATCGGTACAAAGCCAGAAAAAGCCATGGGCGACGAATTATTATGGGAAAAAGCAGAATCTAAACTTGAAGAAGTGCTAAAGAAAAACAACATACCATACCAGATAAATAAGGGAGATGGCGCATTCTATGGACCAAAAATAGATGTTCGAATAAAAGATGCGCTCAATAGAGAATGGCAATTAGCAACGATACAATTAGATTTCCAGATGCCATTAAGGTTTGAAGCAACATATGAAGGTCAGGACGGGAAAAAGCATACTCCGATAATGATTCATAAGGCGATTCTTGGATCACTGGAGAGATTCATAGCAATACTTATAGAGCATTTCGCTGGAAATTTTCCATTATGGCTCAGTCCTGTCCAAGCAAAGATCTTGCCGATAGCTGATAGGCATCTTGAATATGCAAAAAAGCTTAAGGAAGAATTTGAGCAGCAGGGGCTGAGAATTGAAGTCGATGAAAGGACTGAGAGCACAGCAAAGAAAGTTCGTGATGCTCAGCTCCAGAAGATTCCATTGATGCTGACCGTAGGAGACAAAGAGATCGAGAATGGGACGCTTGCAGTGAGAACAATCGACGGCAAAGTGAAATTCGGAGTGAAGAAAGAAGAATTCTTGAGAAAAATCCTCGAACTTGTGAAGAACAAGTCATTGAAGACAGAGATTTAATTATTCCATAAAATTGTGATTATCTATAGAATGTCCTATATGATTTAATTCTATCGATAATATAAAGTCGTAAGTGTTGGCTTGATACAAACTCTGGGGGGTTAAATGAGTTATTTTATTTATCAAGCCAACCGACTTAACGTGATTTATTGATCAATATTACATCTCACTTTCTGTCCTTTGAAATCTTTGATACACGACATTCCAGATGAGTCATCCTCAGCCATATCATTCGGGTCCTCATCATATTCCTGATAAACCTCTAATAATTCCATGGCCATAGTATAGATATGCAGACGGTTTATATATGCCTTGTTAAGGCGTTTTAAAGAGCCCAAATCCATAAAGTTTAAAAAGCAACATCTACTCTTATAGACTATGAGTTATATGTTTGTTACACCAGCATGGTTCTTTGTCTATGGCATTATTTTGGAGATATTTTTTGCGGTCATAACTTTTCTTGTGAGCATCTATGCCTTCAAGATATACAAGTTGACAGAGGAGAAGCAGAACAGGCTGTTTGGGACTGCATTCCTATTCATCGCTGTATCTTATGTGATTCTGTTTATCATGAATATCATAATTCTTGCAAGGCTTGATGACGAGATCTCGGCGCTCATTAAGCTTCAGGCAGTATATCTTTTCACACTCCTAGGAACATATGCTCATGCATTGCTGTTCCTTATCGGCCTTGTAATTTTGGCATATGTCACATTGAGGATAAAGAATGCACGCGTGCTGGCCATGCTCCTTACGATCACCATAATTTCTGTGGCATTCAGCAACAACAAGGTATTCATGTTCTATGTCATGGCATCTGTGCTCCTATTGTTCACAGTAATACATTATTTTATCAATTATATCAATAACAAGAAGATGAGCACACTACTGGTGCTTGTCGCAATGATATTCTTATTGTTCGGCACCCTGCACTTCATGTTTGCAGTGCAGCACGAGATTTATTATGTCCTTGGCCATCTGCTCGAATTCATTGCTTATTCACTGATCCTGATAAACCTCATAGTAATACTTAAACATGGCAAAAAAACGAGATAGGCTACAAATAATACACGACATTTTGAAAGCCATACAGGATAAAAACAATCGCATTAGGCCTACCCATATACTCTACAAAAGCAATCTCTCGCACCAGATGATGGAAGAGTATCTCGCAGAGCTCATGTCAAAGGGATTCATCATAGAGAACAAGGAGCCCACAGGCAAGACATATTCTTTGACGCAGAAAGGCTTCGATTATCTCAACAAGTACAAATTGATCGCAGACTTCACAGATTCTTTCGGACTGGAATAGATATCAACGTAGTTATAATATATGATAATATATATTAATGTTCCACAATTTCTTTAAACATCAATAATATTTTATATCCTAGAAAAATATTTCAATAAAAAAATTAATCCTATTTCGCGAAGTCCTCTTCTGTCTCCTCTTCCTCTTCTTCCTCTTCTGCGTCTTCCTCGTAGCCTTCCATGAAAGCCTCTTCTGCATCATCTATCTCGTCGTTATCCCTCAAATCCGCAGGTTTATCTTCCTCATCCTTGACTTCTGCATCTTCCTCTTGATATTCTTCTTTTGTCATGATGGAAAACTGAAGCCCCTTATTTATAAATTTTATTAATTTTTCTTGCAGAGTGGTTAATCTATGGCATAACACGATGACATGACGCATAGGGCAGCATTCAAGAATATTCGCAGAACCTATTTCTCTATAACTTTTTTTATCATGTCAAAATGCTCATGAAATGCATGTGCCGAACAAGATACTGTCGTCAACGAGCCTATCTTTATGCCAAGCTTTTCTGCCACATGCTTATGCAGCATGAATATCTGGAATATGTTTCCAGGCCAGCCGATGAAGATATCATTGCTCCTGATGAAGCAAGCCAGATTCAGAGATGAGTTCTTTATCTTGAAGTGCATGAACATCATGCTAGGAATATTTTTTGAGAGAATATTAGAGTCTGTAGAAGGGTTATATAGCGACACGACTGCCCTCCTGGTCGAAGGATCTTTCCTGAGCAATGGTATGACAAAATCATTTATCTGGTCTTTGCTCTTCTGATAGTTGAATATCCTGGAGCCATAACTGAATTCGTATGGGGCAAGCTCCTCTTTATTGAGTATTATTGACGAGAGCTCCTCTTTTGCAGGATATATCCACTCGAATTGCTGCATGATGTCGATGGGCTTTTCATAATCATCCTCTGTATTTTCCACTATCACAATAAGATTCATCACCTCTCTGCATACCCTATTGTCCCTGTCCTTGAAATCGTTTCCATAATCCATGATATACTTCAATGACTTCTTCCATGCTTCCAAAAATGTCTGCGCGATAATCTCCAAGTTTTTCCTCCGATGCATCACAATATCATATATGTATCATAATATCATATATGTAATATCATAATCCTTATCCTACATAAAATTCGTCAGCTTCACCATCCCTCTAAGGCCGCTGAAGTCATATGTGAAAAATGGTATCTTGAATGTTCCAAGGATCATGCCCCATTCGTGCATAATATCTGCCTGCTTGAAATCAGAAGTGCGAAATATCCTGAGCCTATCTCCTCCATCAAATATCTCAAACATCTTTTCCCTTGCTGATATGAATCCCTTCATCTCTTCTTTATAGAAATCCTCTGGATTCTTCACATTGGCCTTCTTATAATCCCTATCCCCCATGAACACTGAATCAAAATTCCTGAATGCAGATGAGAAGACTATCTTGAATCTTATAGGCACTCCACAGCTCTTGAAAATGGTCTCTTCAGAATAGCAGAAATTCTCCACCAATTCCTTTGTGCTCTTTATCAGATCGAACAGGTTATTGTTCTCTTTTATATCTTTGTGCCAGTCATAGTTCCAGAACCTGATATAATTCCTGCTGAACCTATAGAAATCTGCTGAATTGGGGGTGTTCATCATATTGATGTTCCTGAAATACTCGTTTGATTTTCTCCTCTGGATGGTATTTGCCTGCAATATCACTTTCGCAGCATTCAATATCGCATGCCTGAATTCTGCGTCTGTCTTGTACATTTCAAAGAACCTGTTGATATTTATGGCTACCGCCATCTGCGAGCAGCTCACTCCTAGGACATTGCCCTTTATGCTCTTCTGATATATCCTCCAGTCCTCTTCATCAAAGCTATAGACTCCTGCTCGTCCTTTGAAGAATGGTGCAGCATTCAATGCAGAATTCTTGATGTTTATCTTTATTTTCTGCTTTGAGAACTGCATCAATATATATTCCAATATAGATGTATTTTTAGACAAATCTTTGCTCGTGAGGTTGAAGATTATGTTTATTTTTTTTGGATTCATGCCTGCAAAATAGTCGATAAAATATCTCATTATCTTATCTTCGATGGCCTGGATATTAATAATCAATGATATTGTCTTATCAAAGCTTATCGTATCATCATCGAGCTTGTCAAGAAATATCTTGAGCTCAGACTCAGAATCATTCCCTGATACTATAAAAGTGTCGAAATCATTGATTGCTATCACATCATTGACATTGTTCAGGCAATCTTTCACAATATGATAAAGCCTATCCATTGTCGTTACCCTGCTGGACTCGATCAGTATGGAATTTATCCTGTATATCCATGTATCTTCTTCATATTTCTTCATGATGAGCTGCTTTTCATAGTTCTCTATCTGGTTTATGGGCAGGTTAGGCTTTGTGATAATTATTTTCTTATAGCCCTTTTCTAAAGTGATATTACCTTCCTCCATTGTCAGTCCAAAATTCTTTTCTCCTTTCTCCTGTATCCTTGTGATCCTGAGGATTTTCTCATCGATAAGCTTATTCAGATAATACAGCAATTTCCTATGCAACTGGAACTTTCGCCTCTTGGCATCATGGACATTCACTTTATCTGGGCTTGTCAAATGCTCCTCTATACTAGCATATTCTTCAGAAAAGACTTCTTTTGCGAGTTCAGAAGTATTGTACTCTTTGGATGGACTGCTCTTGAAGACATTCAAAATTGCCTGCTCAATATCTTGCATAGAAGAATATATAATTGATGTTTTTTTAAATGTTATTGAAAAAGTATGGAGCAACATAATCCAATGACAAATCGACTGCTTCAGGGTTTTTTTGAATGATTCAGGATTTCTTTATAAAGAAGGTATATATCCCTGAAACACTTATCTATTATTTATGCACAATCTCGGGGGTGTTTCATGTACAAGCTTCAAAAAAAAGATATTCTATTGATAACTTACCTGCGCAATAACGCACGTGAGAACCTTACAAAAATCAGCAGGCTCACGCACATCCCTGTCAGCACGATATTTGACAGACTAAAGGAATTAGAGACTGACCTAATCAGCAAGCACACAACACTTGTGAATTTCAAAAAGCTTGGTTTTGACATAAAGATAAACATACTCTTTAAGGTAGAAAGGAATTCTAGGGAAGAATTCAAGGAATATCTGATAAAGAACCAAAATATCAATTCTGTGTTCAGGGTAAACAATGGCTTTGACTTTCTTGTAGAGGCAATATTTAGGGGCATGCATGAATTGCAGATATTTATGGAAGATATCGAGAGATTCAATGTCGAAGAAAAACAAGAGCTGTTCGTGCTAGAGGATCTGAAGCTTGAAGGGTTCTTATCAGACCAGATTCACGCTGAACTGCTTTTTGCAGAGAAGACAGTTTAATAGATTATTAAAATAGGGTATATATATTAAATTTAATGCGAGGAAAAATGGCATATACACCAAAGACAAGAGTAGATGCACTGGATTTCGAAAATTCATCATTGCCGATTAGAGCAGAAAATAATAGGCCTAATCTTAGGAGTGTTGTTGATGGATTGACGCCAGCGCAGCTTCAGAAAGCTATACATGCAAGGATGGATTATCTATCTACAATAGTTGGTGACGCATGGGATTATGCTATAATGAATGATACAGAGAAACATGAAGACTTCTTAGTATACAAAGCCAATGAGAAAGAGATCAGTGATAGATTTATCAGGCAAGATCTTAAGCCAGAATATAATAGGACAGCAGAACTTGTTAAGCAGATAGAAGAATATATCCAGAACAATAAATAAGATCATCCCCTCTGCATTGCTGATGCTATCATTGAGCCAGCTGACATCAATGCAGCTGCAAGTACTACATAGCTTCCTTGTATAGATCCTGAATTCCACATCTCTGGAAGTATGAATGATGCGCCCACTTTGACAATCCATAAAGTAAACATGAAATATAATAATCCTATAATAATAAGAAAAAATGAGGCAAGCACTGTTATAAACATCCCTTTCACACCATAGTTAGCCATTCTATCACCCTAATTACACTCCTTGAATGCAGGAGCAATAAATTATTTATAAATTTAGTGAATGGAATAGTATATAAAGATCATAAGAAAGATAATGCATGGATTATAATAAAACGAAAAATATAACGAAAAAAATTTCTATCAATAATTGCCCACGCATGCTCCCCTGTCATCACATGATTGTCCTTGAGGGCAGGATGCATCATTGGCAAAATAATCTGTTCCTAAAGAATTGCATATGAGGCATTGAGTCTCTGGTTTAAGCGTATCAGGAACGCATGCAGCATAATCCTCATAACCTGTAGAATATGCCTGCCCTACAGTATCCAACATCTGCACAGCCCGATCTGGCGATGAGATTTGAGCAGTATTACTAGTAGATTTCATGACCAGCATCACAAGGGCTACTATTGCCACAACAGCAACTATAGCAACAATGTATAAAAATGATTTGTCATGATCCATTTCATTCCTCCTAATAAGCTAAACAATTGATTAATGCTTGTATGAACATTGCATATATTTAAATTTAGCGATAATCAATCTAATATACTTGAATTTAATGTGACCAATATAATATCTTGACAAAATATATAAACAGGCAATATTTGCCGAATCATATAAGGGGTTTTTTATGCAAATTGCAGATCTTCATCTCCATTCTAAATATAGCCGTGCCTGTTCTAAGAATCTTGACATTGAGAATCTTGAGAAATGGGGCAGAGTCAAGGGCATTGACATATTAGCAAGTTCTGATTACACCCATCCTATCTGGATCAAAGAATTGAAGGCTAAATTAAAAGAAGACACTACAGGGGAGGATGGAATATTCAAGACAAGTTCTGGATATAATTTCCTCTTATCAACAGAGATCTCTCTAGTATACACTGATGGCGGAAAAGGCAGGAGGATCCATCTGATTGTCCTAGCGCCGAATTTTGATGTTGTAGACCAGATCACTGAATATCTTAAATCCAAAGGCAGGATAGATTATGATGGCAGGCCTATATTCAAGATCCTATCATCAGAATTCGTCTATGAGATGAAGAAGATATCCCAAGATATTGAGATAATCCCTGCGCATTGCTTATTACCAGATGAGAAAATTATATGTAAATCTAACATAAAGTCTATATCAAAAATCGAAAACGGAGACAAAGTCCTCACACATACAGGAGAGTATCATAACGTCACAGAAACATACGTAAGAGAATATGAAGGCAGTATATACAAGATTCAGCCTTATTATTTTAAGGAATGCATACAGACAACTGATGAACACCCATTTCTTGCTATAAAAACAGTCAAGAATTGCTCTTATGTTGGTGGATTATGCAAACCTAACAGCACAGCCCAAGGTAAGCATAAATGCAAAATTGAACATTATAAGAATTATCATCCGGAATGGTTGCCAGCAAGGGAACTAGAAGTGAATGATGTCCTGCTCTATCCACGACAAAATAAGACTATAGACAAAGATTTTATTAAATTAAGCGAAGTCATAGGCATTACAAAATATGTCCTGAAAGGAGAAGCTATTGCTGTTAAATCCGGCAGGCAGGATAAAGCATTGAAGAATCAAATAAATATTAATGCTGAGTTCTGTAGACTTATAGGATATTATCTTGCAGAAGGCTATGTAACAACTAAAAATAACTGCATCCAGTTTTGCTTCAATAAAAACGAACAGGAATATATATCAGACGTCACACTATTAATGAAGAAATGTTTTGGGTTAGAAATCATCAAGAAGAGGATCAAGAGTGGAAGTATGGAGCTGTATTTCTATTCTAAGATTATTTCAGAATTATTCACTAATTTATTTTATGAAAAGAACAAGCCATTGAGGACAGCGTATAAAAAACTTCCACAATGGATGATTTATCTCCCGAAACAAAAGCAAAAGGAGATTTTGATTGGATGGTGGAGAGGAGATTGCGGTGTAACAGTTTCTGAAATGCTCTGCAATCAAATGAAATTTATTTGTTTGAGGCTTGGCATAATTCCATCAATATATGTAGATTCAAAAGAGAAAATCAACAACAGAAAAAATATCATCAATGGTCGCAGAATAATATCGGCACATGATATATATAACTTTCAAAACCTCTCTTTCCATGAAGATGATTTCCATTTGCTTGAAGAAAAATGTTTTAAAAAATTCAAAACTAAATTGTCAAAAAAGCATGGATGGATGGATGAAGATTATGTGTATATGCCAATAAAGAATATTAGAAAAAAGTATTATAAAGGTCCAGTATATAATATAGAAGTTGAAAAAGACAATTCTTATGTTACGCCAGCAGCCACGGTTCATAATTGCATGACTCCCTGGTTTGGCGTGTTCGGCTCAAAATCCGGATATGACAGCCTCAAAGAATGCTTCAAAGACCAGCTGAAGCATATCAATGCATTAGAGACAGGCCTATCATCTGATCCATCAATGCTCTATAGGGTGAAAGAATGGAGAGATTATTCTTTTGTGTCAAACAGCGACTCGCATAGTTTCTGGCCATGGAGATTAGGAAGGGAAGCTACATTGTTTGACCTGAAAAAGATCAGCTATAACAATTTCATCAAGTCTATACGTGATAGGGCATTGCTTGGGACGATTGAAGTAGACCCGAATTACGGGATCTACCATTATACAGGCCATAGGAACTGCCATGTCGTCATGAGCCCATCAGAAGCTGCCAAGGTGGATAATATCTGCCCAGTATGCCATAATGTCATGACTATCGGTGTAGATGCGAGGATAGAGATGCTGGCTGACAAACCTGCTGGATTTTATCCGGCCAATGGACAGAAATATTATAAGATGCTGCCATTATCAGAATTGATAGCCGGTCTCCATAGGACCAGCATGATATCGAAAAAGGCTTGGGAGATATACTATAGGCTAATCAAAGAGTTCAAGAGCGAATATAATATCTTGCTGGACGTCGGATATCAAGAATTGTTGAAGATTGTGGAAAAGCCTTTGGCTGACCTCATCATCAGCAACAGGTCAGGGATGATCAAGGTAAAGCCAGGATTTGACGGCATCTATGGAGTTGCGATGATACATGGTGATGAGGATTATGATTGGTCAAGAGTAGGCAGCGAGGCAGAAAACACCACAATAGAAAAAGCAAAAGACAAATTGAACCTTGCAAAACCACAAAAATTCCAAAAGCAAGAATCAAAGGACCAATCATCGCTGAGCAAATTCTTCTGATTCAATAATCATTATGCGGCTTGTAACCACAGTTCTCACATTCTGGAACATATAACGGCTGTGTGCCTGAAGAAGGTTTCATATAAATGCCGAACTTGTCGCATCTTGCACAATATTCTAGGCCATTAGGGGTCTTCTCAACTACTCTATGCTCTGCCACATATTTTTCTTTCTTCCACTGATCTTGGATATCATATATAGCATCTGACAATTCTTCTATCTTTTTTTCAAATTCCGCTTGTGTAATAGGTATTTTATCCATATTAATCTAGAAAAAAAATCAAAATTCAAAAAAAAAATTAATAAAAAAAATAAAATAACAAAAATAATTTATGGCAGCACGAATACTGGCGCCCTGTTCTTGTCATTCACAGTCACATAGACATCTTGCGAGACCTTGAAGAACCCGTCTGTCGCTGTGACAGTGACCTTGAATGTTGCGCTGCATCCTCTCTTGTCGCAGCCTTTCGGATAGGCATCATCGAATGTTGTCGTATATGTCGAGGTATTCATCCAGCCGCTGTATGTTATTGTTATAGGATTATTCTCCCTATCTTTTACAGTAGGATTGATGGTCACTGTATCTCCTTCATCAACTGTGATGTTGGCTATTGTTGCCATCACTGGCGCAGTATTCTGCATCTTCACAGTCAATGTGAATGATTCTTTTGTGGATAATGTGCCATCTGATGCTACGACAGATATAGGATAGGATCCTGCATCCCCTATTTGGGTCTTCCATATGCCTTTGCTGCTGAATGGCTCAGAATATGTCAACTTGACACTATCCCCTGAATCTGGGTCTGTCACATTAATAGCCAATGTCGCAATGTCACCTTCTGTTATCGTCATGTCTTTCAGATGCTGCAAAAATATCGGCGCCCTATCAACATTCTCGACATGCACAACAACTGTCTTTGAAACATTATGATAGCCATCTGATGCTGTCACAAAAACCTTATGATCCCCTGATGATTCATAGTTAGTCGTGTATGTCGGGCTGTTCATCCAGCCGCTGTATTCGATCACCAATGCATCATTCTCCTTATCGAAGAAATTGCATTTCAAGTCGACAGTATCGCCTTCCTTGACATACAGGTCTACCGGGCAATCTATCACAGGAGGCTTGTTGCTAGGATTTACCACGACAAGGACATCAACTGATGAGTTGAGCTTCCCGTCTGATGCTGTGACTGTTATAAGATATTTTCCTGCATCTCCATCTTTTGTCTGCCATAGGCCGTTGCTGTTGAATGGTGATGTGTAAAAATATGTTAGTGGGACGCCGTCGGGGCTATACGCCTTCACATCAAGCTTTATCAGGTCGCCTTCAATGCCTGTGATCACCTTTGATACATTAGAGACTTCCACAGGCTTTGTCGGAGTCTTAGTTGTCAGATTGATTATTGTCGACTGGTTCAACTCTGTCTGGTTCACATAGTTCGTGGTATTGCCTGTCGTTATCTGAGCCCCATTCAATGAGATGTTCGGGGGTTGGTTTGTCGTTTGTGTACAACCCGCAATTAGAAGGACAAAGACCGCCAAAAGACTGATAATAGATATATTAGATAAAGTTTTTTCCATATTCACACCACCCATATTTTTGAATAATTTTCAGTAAGATATTACCGCAACTTATGAAAAGACTTAATACATAAGTAGTATTTAAAGTTTTCTATTAAGTAGTGAATAAAGCCTCGAGGAATAGCTTATTTTATATTTGTTATAGAAAACAAAATCCTATAAAGTATTTGCTATCAATTAGTTGTGATAAATTATTTGAGTTGTGATATTTTATACAATTATGATAAATTATATTATACAATTATAATAAAGCATTTGCGCAAGCGCTTTTTATCAAATAAATTAAATCATATTAATTTTAGTTCAAAGGAAAAGATATAAATATCATAAGGGCATTTCCAAGCCTTGAAAATATATTAGGAGATGAATTTATGGCAGAGAATGAATTTCAGAGAGTCAATAAAACACTTGCAGGGATAATATTGTTCAGCGCGGCAAGCCTAGGATTAGCGAATCATAGTATAGATCCAAACATACAAAACAATCATTATGCAAGAAATATTCCTGCAGAGGCAGTCATGCCAGAAGCGATGAAGATCAAGAAGCTTGTGACATTCCAGAGACGAGGATCGCAGAACAGCCATGATGAATCAGGGATTGCTGGTTCATACGATAATCTCATCATTAGATACCTTAGAGAATAATCATTTCAAGAGGATAAATCATGTATTCATATTATTCGGAACCCTTTTAATTTTCCTTCTTTCTCATCCATCAATGCGCTCTTCACATCAATTCTTGATTCAAGCTTATGCTTTATGAGCCACAAGTCAGAAGGTATTATCTCGTTCTTTTCGATATTTTCCAGATTGAACCACATCAACTCTCCATGCGCCGACTCCTTGAACTGCATTCCTTGGACAATGACTTTAGCAAAGAATAATATGAAACTATGCTTAATCACTCCATCATCCTCAACGCGCTCATGGAATACGGAATTCATCGAAAAGAATCGTGCATCAATGCCTGTCTTGTCCTTTACCATGCGCAATGCCGCATCCTCAAAACCTTCGCTATGCATCATCTTGCCTCCTATCATCGACCAATAATTCTTGTAAGGCCTTTTGTTCCTTTTGATGAGCAATATCTTGCTGTTTGTCTTGCTTTTAGTCTTAGTGCCATGAACAACTGCCACGAGCATCACAGGAAGCGGGCCGAGCCCTTCGCCTGTAACATGAGAAAATATCGGAATATATTTTTCTGCGCCTGCAGTCAGAAAATAATATTCTCCTTTTTTCTCTAGCAATTGTTCTTTTTGCATCTGCTCGATATGATAAGATACCATGTTCGAGCGTATCTTTAACGCCTTCTCGATATCAGAGAACTTGAGCCTATCACAGTTCAAGAACAGCCTGAATATCTCTTCCCTTTCCTTTTTCACCAAACTGCCTGTGTATTTCATTTTCAAATTCAAATATCTTGTATAGCTTCACATTGCATCCTAGAGGCAAATCACAGCCTCCAACGCACCAGCTTAATACTCTTGAATCTTTTACTTTGACTTCTGATACCATAAGATAATTCCTTATTGCCTCGATGCGGACCATATCATGGAATGCAAATGTCAGTTTATGTGCAGGAGGCAAATCCTTGAATCTTGAGATATCCAAAAACAGGCCATATTCAGGCGCATTTGCTGCATAAGTAAATATTTCATCTTCAATATCCCTACTTTCGTTAGATAGGACATAGAACGGTTTACCAGGAAAGCTGTTCTGGAACCTTTGTCTGGCAGCAGGATCTGATAATATCCTTGATGTCAATTCGTCATAAAGCTGATGCTCTTGAAGCAGATATATTGTCTGGCTCATATTCGACCTTGAGCAAGGTCTTGTGTATACTGTGATGAATCCCATTATGAGCCATGAGAATGATTATACAATTAAAAATTTTTCCTTATAATGCGACGTGTTCAAGCGGTTTACTCGAATTCATTCGAGGAATTATTTATATAGCAATCTTCCATCCTTCATTCTATGGACATCGAAGAGATAAAAGACAAGGCTCATTACATATCGATAACAGGAATCGTAAGAAAAGACGATAAATTCCTTATATGCAAAAGAAGCCCTAAAGAGAGAATATTTCCTTTGAAATGGTGCGTGCCTGGAGGAAAGCTGCAGCAGAAGGATTTTATCGTGCAGCAAAAAGATACAAAAGATCATTGGCTTGACATTTTTGAGAAACAATTGAGAAAAGAGGTTTTAGAGGAATGCAATATCCAGATAAAGAACATAGGATATGTATCATCGCTCGCATTGATAAGGCCGAATGGGTTTTCTACTGTGATCGTGAGCCTACATGCAGAATATGAATCAGGGAATGTAGAATTGCACCAGCCGGATGAGCTTATAGATTATGCATGGGTGACCCTTGAGCAAGCGAAAGATTATGATCTTATCGAGAATATTTATGAGCAGCTGGTAAAAGTGAGGAAGATGATCCATGGATAGAACTCTAGTCTTCATAAAGCCTGAGCATGTAGACATCGCTGATATTGTGCTTGACGAACTTGATGAAATCGGAAGAAGGCTGATTACAAAAAAGATAATCAATGTCCCTGAAGATACAATCAAGAGACATTATCAACCTCTTGAAGATAGATATTACTATAATTGGCTGGTGGATTCTCTAAAAAATAAGACTATTGTCCTAGCAATCTACGAAGGAGATGACATCGTCAAAAAGATATCTGAAAAAGTAGGCCCGACAGATCCAGCAACGGCACCTGAAGATACTATACGAGGAAAATATTCTGATGATTCTCTTGAGACTGCAAAAAAAGAGAGAAGAGGACCTGCGAATGTCATACACCGATCTGATTCTGATGAAGAGGCTATCAGGGAGATAAATGTCTGGAGTGCATATTTAGGGCTAGAAACATAGAGAATATGTTAATCAATTATGCTTGTGATGCTCTCCTGTGAAATATTTTCCATAGACAGACAAGAGAAATATCATCAATGTTATCAGCAATATTATACCGATATAGATATTTGTGTTCTGTATCGATGCAGGCTGCTCTGGATGAGGTTTTGCGGCATCGCATAGGTTTTCTGGGCTGCAATTAGGGCCGAAGCAACAGCTCTCAGAAATCACCATGCTTGTAATTCCGCTACCGATAAAAAATAATGCGCTGACTGATAATATTATAACGACGCCAAGAACTATCCTCTCCTCCATGCATAATCCCTGGATGTTGTTATATAAAAAGTTTACTATGCAAATGCATTCAGCAACTTTTTCATATTTTATAGAATCATCCGAACAATTTATTGAAGAGTGTATAATTCTTTATTGATAAATGGAACTAATGCACGTATGACGGCCTGCACAGTAGGATCTTTTCTTTTAGTTATGCCTTTTGTTAATATTTCTGTTATTCCTCCCTGCTGTTTCATGTTTGCATGGCCTGCCAACCTGTCTGCAATTATTCCAAGCTCCACTCCGGATAGCATCTCATCGACAAAGGATTGTGGCATCTCGATGCCTGGACCGATGCCATAGCCTGCTTTCCCTTCTTTATCAATTATACATACTATCGTTGTCAGGAACCAACAACCATGTTGCTTTAAGATGCCGCCTTCTATGCCTACATAATAATCTGCATTTTCAGAAGTGAGATCTTTTGCACGATTATACGCTCCAAGAAAAACATCATCATTGACAGGTTGTGCATGAACACCTGATGGAGTTTCTTTTGAATCTATCTCGACTTGTGGAAAATATTTTCTGAATGCCTCTCCTACAGCATCAATCTTTACAGGGTTCTTTGATCCAACATATATCTTCATTTTTTATCCGAACAATTTATCGAACAAAGTCTTTGGCTTTCCTAAATCTTTTTCGAACTCTTTGATGAGCTCTTCTTGTTTTTTTGTGAGCTTTTCTGGTATCTCGATCTTTATCTTCACAAGCTCATCGCCGATGCCGTGATGATTGAGGTGAGGGATTCCCTTGTTTCTCATCCTAAAGACAGTCTCTGGCTGCGTGCCTTTAGGGATTTTCAATGATGCCTTGCCTTCAATAGTAGGCACGTCTATCTCGTCGCCTAATATTGCTTGGGTGACTGTTATCGGAACTTCCAAAACAATATCATCGCCTTCCCTGTTGAAATATTTATGGGCTTTGACATCTATGAATATGTATAAATCTCCTTTAGTCCCTCCTTTGATCGCTTCACCTTCTGCTGTTAGCCTCAATTGTGCACCAGAATCTACGCCAGCAGGGATATTGACCTCTAATGTCTTTTTCTTATGGATGATGCCCTGTCCTTTGCATGTTGTGCAGGTATTTTTTATTATCTCTCCACGACCTTCGCATTTCCTGCATGTGACAGTGCTCTGGAACACCCCGAACGGAGTCCTTTGATTCACCCTCTTTACTCCCTTGCCTTGGCATTCATTGCATGTCTCATAATCATCTCCGCCCTTGCCATCGCAGTCATCACATAGTTCTGGCTTTTCTAGCACGATAGATTTTTTCACTCCCTTAGCAGCCTCTTCCAATGTTATGGACATGTCATATCTCAGATCCCTGCCCCTGCTTCTCCTGGACTTCCCTGCATTGAATTGGCCGCCGAAGAACATCTCGAATATGTCCCCGAAATCCATATCCTCAAAATCGAATCCTGAGAAGTCTTGCCTGAAATTCTGATGGTACTGCCTTTCGAAGTCAGTGCCGTAAGCATCATACTGCGCTCTCTTATTATCGTCGCCAAGAACACTTGCAGCCTCATTTATCTCCTTGAATTTCTCAGTAGCGCCAGAATCCTTGTTAACATCAGGATGATATCTCTTAGCCAATCTCTTATAAGCAGTCTTGATATCCTCTTTAGACGCATTCTTCTCTACGCCTAAGATTTTGTAATAGTCTTTGTCTGCCAATTTTTTTACCTCAATTGATTTGATTAATAATAATTCTTAATTTCGTTAATATTTCTTCTGGAGTCATATTTAATTTATTAAGTATTTCTTTTTCTAGTTGTAATGTTTTCTCTTTTGCTATGAATAATTCCTTGTTTGGATCGCGGTTCTCCCATGGTGCAAATCTTGCATCTATGCCTATTATTTCATACTTGCATATCTTGTCTGCATAGAATACTATTTTTTCTTCCATTGTTTTTAGGCCATCTTGGAGTATTGATTCTAGTGCATGATTCCTTATTATTTCACATATTCGCGGATCTATATTCTTTTCTGTACATATCTGAAATCCTAGGAGTGCATGATCTTTTCCTCTCATCTTCTCATTTTTTGCTATATCATGGAGGAGTGAAGCCCTGCTTATTATATCAATATCTATTGCTTCACCTTTTTCGTTTAATAATTTAGAAATTGTTACTGATATATTCTCAACAAGCATACAGTGTCCTATCTTAGGCTCTGGCAATTCATATTCTTTTAGTAATTGTATACATTCTTCTCTTGTAGGGATCATTTCATGCATGATATGAATCTAATGATTTGATATTGAAAAATAATAAAAGATAAAAAAAAAATTGTTTTATTTTTTCTTCTTGGCTTTTGACTTCTCGTCTTTTTCTGTGAATTCTGCGTCTACGACGTTTTCTTCGCTTGAGGCTTCGCCTGCTGGCTCTTCTGTTGTCTCTTCTGGTCCTTGCCCAGCTCCTGCTGCCCCTTTCTGTTTCGCCTGCTCTTCTGCTACCTTCTGATACATTGCTATGGATAGTTCCTGTATCTTGTTGTTCACAGCATCTGTCTTTTTCTTGATTTCAGAAACATCTTTCTTCTCTTGGGTCAAGAGCTGCTTTATCTCGTCGATATCTTTTTTCACATCATCAAGCTTCGAATCATTGACCTTTCCTTTGAAGTCCTCGAATAATTTTTCTGAGCTATAGACAAGGCTGTCTGCCTGATTGATTATCTCTATCTCCTCTTTTCTCTTCTTGTCATCTTCAGCATGCTCTTCTGCCTCTTTTCTCATCCTCTGAATCTCATCTTCAGACAATTTCTGTGTCGCTGTGATCTTTATGCTCTGCTCTTTTCCTGTGCCTAAGTCTTTTGCTGTGACATGCACGATGCCATTGGCGTCGATGTCGAATGATACCTCTATCTGCGGTATCCCTCTTGGTGCTGGGGGAATGCCTATCAGGTCGAATCTTCCAAGGCTTTTATTGTCCTGCGACATAGGCCTTTCACCCTGCAATACGTGTATCGTGACTGCTGTCTGCCTATCTGATGCTGTGCTGAATATCTGAGACTTCTTTGTAGGGATTGTCGTGTTCCTATCGATGAGCTTTGTACTGACCCCTCCTAATGTCTCGATGCCAAGGGATAATGGAGTCACATCGAGCAATAATACATCTTTTACCTCTCCTGCCAATACCCCTGCCTGTATTGCTGCCCCTAATGCCACGCATTCCATCGGGTCTACTCCTCTTTCAACCTTTTTTCCTGTGACATCTTCGACAAATTTCTGGACTATCGGCATCCTTGTCGGCCCGCCGACAAGTATTATCTTCTCAATATCCTTGAACTGCAGTTTTGCATCACTCATAGATTGCTCTATAGGATGCTTGCATCTCCTTATTATAGGCTCGATGATCTGTTCAAGCTTTGCCCTTGTTATCTTATATGTGAAATGCTTTGGACCATCCTGGTTTGCTGTGAGGAATGGAAGGTTTATCTCGCTGTCTAGCACTGTTGATAATTCTATCTTCGCCTTTTCTGCAGCTTCCCTGAGCCTTTGCATCGCTACCTTGTCTTTTGATATGTCTATGCCTTCTGTCTTCTTGAATTCTTTGATAAGAAAATCCACTATCGCATTATCCATGTCTGTGCCGCCCAATTGGGTGTCTCCTGATGTAGACTTGACTTCGAACACCCCTTCTTCAAATTCCATTATCGTGACATCAAGCGTCCCTCCACCGAAATCGAACACCAATACCTTATGGGCCTTTGTCTTGTCGAGCCCGTATGATAATGCTGCTGCTGTAGGCTCATTGATTATCCTGATGACATCAAGGCCTGCTATTGTTCCTGCATCTTTCGTTGCCTGCCTTTGGTTATCATCAAAATATGCAGGCACTGTGATAACTGCCTTTTCTATCTTGTCGCCTAAGAATGCCTCGGCATCCTTTTTTATCTTCTGCAATATATATGCCGAGATCTGCTGGGGAGTGTATTCTTTTCCATAGATCTTGTATTTATAGTCTGTGCCCATCTTCCTTTTTGCAGCCATTATCGTCCCATCTGGATTGCTTACAGCCTGCCTTCTTGCCGGCTCTCCGACAAGCAATTCACCAGTCTTAGTAAATGCCACAACACTAGGAAAAGCCTTACCATACAATGTCATTCCTTCAGCACTAGGAATTATCTTAGGCTTTCCGCCTTCCAAAACTGCTGCTGCCGAATTACTGGTACCGAGATCAATGCCTATTATCTTGCTCATTTTAATTACCTCCTATTGAGGAGAAATTGATCAACAATTTCTGCCTCCTAACATTTATTTTAATTATCACTCATCCTAAATATGATGGCACATCATGGCCTTTGGGGTTTACCTGCTGTTTTTGCAATTTTTTCAGGTCTGTCTCTGCCTTCTTTATCGCATTTGGCATTTCTATTGCGCCATATTCGACTTCATATCTTGCTATTGCATCATTCAATACTTTTGCGAACTGCTTAATCTGGAATGGCTCGATTATTATCACATTGTGCTTTAGCACGAATGTCTTTGATCCGTCCTGGTTTCTCATGTCGACTCGCGGGCTGATGTTCTTGAAATCGAATGCGAACTGCGCCGGCCCGAATGTTATCGACATCTCATTGGCATAGAATGCGTCTCCATCATTTATCGAAAAATTTATCTTGTTCATCTCTTCTTCAGCCATTTTTACACCTCGGATTGTTTCCTTAATTCCTTGACCCTCTCATGCGTCAAGATCTTTTTTGGAGCATGCTCCACAGATACAACTTCCAATAATTTCACGAGTTTCCCTGGATTGAACTTGTCACGGTCTTCAATAGATCCCAATGCCTCGTAAAGGTTCTGGTCTGTCGTCGATATATTCACTTCAGAGGATTTGCACATAATCAATGTGTCTATCTGATCAGATGTGCCTAGGAAATACTTGAGCATCGCTTCTGATGTCAAATAGAACGCCTGCTTATGGTTTTCCATCGTGATCCTCTTTATTATCTGGGCAATTATGTTTTGATATCATCACTTTTGAATGCCTCAGCACAATATCATTGAGCATATAGCCTTTCTGCAGCTCCTGAAGTATCATATCATCCTGTTTCTCGCATTCTTTCACCATCAATACCTCGTGCTTGTATGGATCAAAATGCTTGTTCTCAGTATCTATCTGCCTCAATCCCTCATCTTCTAGTATTGAATATAGCTGAGTATAGATGAGCTCTAGTCCTTTTTTGAATTTCGCAATCTCTGGATTATCGATGTTGTTGCTGTCCTTTATCGCCAATTCAAAACTGTCAAGCACCGGCAATAATTCTTTTATCAATTGGGCATTGGCATTTTTTATCAAAAAAATATTTTCTTTTTCTGTTCTCTTCTTATAATTCTCAAATTCTGCCTGGATCCTCTTCAATGTATCAGTCAATTCGTCAAGCTCATGTTTTGTTATTAGCTTGTCATCTGGCTTTTTTTCATGCGTCTCAGCATCATCATCATGTTTTTTTCCAGTCATTTTTTCCTCAATAGCGTTGCAATCAATTTTGTGATCATTTTTTAATATTTTATCAGCCTGTAAAGGAATACACAAAAATTGGAACAATTTTGTACATAAGAAATTCAACAGAATCTCTTTGTGTTGCAAGAGGGAATTTGCATATATTTTATTGGTCGAAATGCGAACCGATAACAACCCTCGTAACTATCATGCTTATAGTTGATTTAAACTCAACAAGGTAGAGATTACACACTTATTTAAATAGTTTATGAATTTTGAGACTGTGTGTAATATTTAAGCTCATTTGTACACAGAATTTCTCATTCTTACACACTCCTCGAAATCTATGCTTATATCGCTTTCGAAGGCTTCTTGGATCAAGACACAGATGTTGTGGCATAAGAATTTTATCTTGATCTCGTTTACGTTTGCATCATAATTCTTTGTAAGCAATGAATTGCCATAGTTTGTCTTTACCATATGAAAGCTCGTCTCAATATTACTCCTCCTATGGTATATTCTCATATATCTTTCATTGTTGTATTTGAATTCGTCAAACATTTTTCTCCATATATGATAACCCTTTGGAGCACCTATCGAATTGCTCTTGAATGGAATATAAGGATTAAGTCCAAGCTTCTCAAGAAATCTTAATATTTCTCTTGATAGGTATGCTTTGTCTGCGACGAATGTTTTCATGTCAAAAAGCTTTGTTTTCTGTCCTATAACCTTTTCATACATTGATGCATCGCCGACGTCTTTTTCTGTTACTTCAACAGATAAGAATACATTAGTTGTACATCCGCAGCATGCATGTGCTTTTCTCCAAACTCTCTCTTTTCCTTCATGCTTCCCCCATTTATATTCAAACCATCGCTCAAATCTTGATGTTGAAAAACCTGTCGAATCGAGAGCTCCTGTCGTTTCTAGTTCAGCTAATGGAAGAGCAGTTATTAAAATGAGAGTATCTAATTGTTTTGATAATTGTTTATCATTGAAGAAATTATCTATCGACTTAAAACAAGGCACCTTATCAATATAATGCATCAACCGAAGCTCCTTCAATATAGATGTTGCCTTTCGAAGATCACTCCTATAGAATACCTTTACGGTCATACAAAAGATTTTATCACGCAAAGAATATCCCCTACGTCCGGTGGTCTTATGCATGGGCTCGTCAATAGCAAGAAGCAATAATTCGGAGAGCAGTTTCTTGAATAATTCATCCTCATTAGTCTTAGCAGTATCATAAGCCTTCCAATCCTGAGAATAATTAGGCTTGACCCTAAACTCCGGCTCTATAACTGGCTCTCCTTTAGGATTTCTAGGACTCTCATCAGTAATCACCTCAGACTCAATGATAGGCTTGAAAGTATACTGACCAGACGAAGTCGGAAACAATTCGATAGGTTCATTAGACATTTTTATCCTCCAATATTAGTATTATGGTAGTATAGTAGTACGTAATACTTATCAACTATATAAATATTTCTATACTGTAGTATATAATATGAAAAAGAAAGATTTATATAATACTTATACTTTATAATATTATGGAACGTAAAACTACGAGCATAAAGATTGATCCAGAGCTTTGGAAACAAGTCAAGAAAAACTGTATCGATAAAGAAATGGATGTCTCGGAGTATATAGAGTCCCTTATAAAAAAGGATCTCAAAAAACAATAAATATAAATATCCATATAATAAATCTATCCTTATCATAGTGATAAATAAAAGTTTGTGCCCGCCGAGATTCGCACTCGGATCATAAGCTTAGTAGGCGTATGTCCTATCTATTAGACGACGGGCACATTACTATTTATTATTATAATTTCTGCTGATAAGATAAAAAAGATGCTTTCTTCTTATTAATAATTTCAAATATCTGCTCTACATTCTCAACTTCGTTGATATTATATGCGAGTCTTTTTTTAGTTATACCCTCATGTGGAGTAAAATTTAGTTTTTCTGGAGGACAAAGTATAGGTATTTTCTGATCATATGCATGATCCATTTGAGTCATAGTTCCGCTACCATCAGAACTTGTCACGACAATCATCGCATCAGATATGGCAGATATTATTCTGTTTCTTCTTAATAAAGCGATAGCACTTCCTGAAAAATCAGGAGGATTTTCACTAATTAATAAACCTTTTTCTCTTATCATATTAAAATATTTTATGTGTGATTCGGGTGTGGGCTTCAATAAACCAGAAGCTAATACGCATATGGTCTTTCCATTCTGCTCTAATGCGGCTCTATGTGCCTCTATATCAATACCTATGGCACCTCCACTAACAATAATAATATCTTTCATGATCAAACCATGCGTAATATTATACGTCCATCTTTTAGATTCATTATCTGACTTTCTACTTCCAACTATGGCAACCTTTTTCTTCTTTAGTAGTTCCAAATCCCCTTGCATAAAAAGAGTCAAAGGCGGAGAAGCGATTATCTTTAATTCTACAGGATAAAGAGGAGAAAATAAAGGCATAATAAATATATTATTGCTTTCTGCATCCTCGATTATTTTTTCATACATATTGTCCGGTTCGCTTTTAATTTTCTTCCATTCATCAACCATCTGATAAGTCAATATCCTGCTCCTCAATAAATCTTCATCGTTCGCAGAATATATTTCTGAAATTGAGCTAAATAAATCTATTAATTTTATTAACTTTTTTGGACCAAGACCTCTCACTTTACATAATTTCCACCATAATATTAGTTCCTCTTTATTATTCATGTGACATCACCCTCCCCATTTATACCTAAAACAATGCAAAAAACATAATTACATCCCCTACTTTTCAGAAGTGTAACAACTTCCATAATATTGAATCCTGTAGTTTTTATATCATCTAACAACAGGAAATTTTTATTATTCAAATCAATTGATGAATCAATATCAATCGAACCCATCACGTTTATATGCCTTTCCTCAGAATTTGCTAAATCACTGCTTTTACTTACTATCCTATTTCGATTTATACCTCCAAATAGTTTACAATGAAATTCATCAACAAGTCGTAATGCGATACCTTTAACAGTTGCTGATATTGTATTGGGTTTGTGTCCGGGCACCATTCCTACGAAATTTATATTCGAAATAAGTTTATCACGTTTCAAATGATATATAAGATCCAAGACGTATGGTAAAAAAAATACTGTCTGATTCTCTCCCATTTTTGAAAAGTAGAGCTTCATAGAGTAAGGATGTTTCAAGCCCGTTTGATGAAAAGTTGCAGTATCAACATAATATCTGGGAGCGTAAACTATCTGCTTAAAGTCACCATAATAATTTGGATAATAAATTTCCTGATGGACCATTTGTATTACATTTTTAGTATTACATTTTATGTAATAGCTGTTAATTTATAAATTTTATGATATAAAAATCAATAATCGGGTTTCCAGAAGAAAAGTAGGTTCTGTAGTATATATTATATAGCAAAACTATTTATATAAGCTAATGATTAACTAGGTAAAAAGGGGTGTGCGGTGCATTATCATACACCGAAATCTTAGTATAGGCTAAGACTATGATAATGACCAAGGGAAACGAGGATTGATAACCATGAATAAAGACGTAACGGAAATAAGCACCCCAGAACAAGATTTCTGGAGCAGCGTTAAAGGCAAAGAATATATAGAGATAGACGGAAAGAAATATGCTGGCAGGATGGTCGCACCTAATGACCAAGAACTGGACTTCTTGAAAAAAAGCAAGAGTAAAGATTATTATGAGGTACCGTTTGCGATAAGAGTAAGAAAATTCAATACAGATGAGATCAAGAATCTTACAACAAAAATTGTGAAAGAGGAGAAGTCAGGTTATCAGACAATATGCAACAACCACAAACACCACAAATTTTTATTCCATTTGCAATTGCCTCAAGGGATACAGTTGACAGATGAACAAGTAAGGATCATTCATGAATGTCAAGAAATTAATGAGACTCCATTATTCTTAGCATATGGTAAAGGATCAAGAGAACTTTCAGATGAATACATCAAGAGGATGATAGCACAAAGACAGAACCATAAAGACAAAAAAGTATTGCCGGTGCTTGACCTTGATTCCCCAGACTTGCAATTGCTGGCATTAAAAACTAAGGCTATCGTGGATAATGACTTTGATGCGGCAGTAATAGTGTATCGTGGAATGAAAAAATCATTGAATGTCGCCATGCCCATACTAAAGAAGGCAGGGATATTTATATTTGTGATTGGAGTGCAGCCTAGACAAACCAGAGATGATGTTAAAGCCTCATTGTTGGCTGTTCCATTCATCTTTGGAGCCAATACATCTAGTCATGGTCTTCCATGGAGTGGCGGGAAAGCAGTCATAAGGTTCATGAACAGAGAATGGTTCTACAAAGAGAACAAGACTCCTGTTCAAACAAGCTATTTTCAAGAATATTCTAGGAGCAGGGCAGAAGCCATTGAAACAGCTAACATATCCTGCCGAGATGATCTACAATCTAAGAGTGTTCCTCAGTTAATCGTAGAGATTAAGGGATTTGCTTACTTTGCTAAGAGACTCGGAATTTCTAACAAAAGGTGAACTTAAGGTATGGACCGCCTGTAATAGGTTCAATTTTTTATTTCTTTCTCTGGCGAATACCAGATGATAGCAGAACCATCTTCCATTACCTGAGTCATACCATGAATGGCATTTATGAGTAGAATTTTTTGCACGCCATTCTCTATCAAAGAGCTCTATTTCCAATAGGAAGAATCCGGCATTAATGCTCCATTCATCGAGTTCATCTTGAGCAATCATTTTTTATTCATGACTATAACAACCACTTCATGACCCTCATATTCCTGAGATAAAGGTATATACGCTCCAGAATTAGAGAATGCTTTTACTCTAGATTTGAGTATTTGCTTAATATTATCATCATCCAAAGACACGTCTTTCTTATCCAAAGAGAGGGTAATGGTACTGGGTCGTCCCCTCTTTATATTTTCAGTTTTTATAGGCTCTTCATCATTCATCATTTGCCTCTTCCTCCAATGCATCAGTCATAGTTTTCTTCCAATCATCTTTGAATCGTTTGTAGAAATATCTCAATAGCATCGTTGTAAGTATCTTATCTTCCCACTTAGTTTTATTTGAAATCTCTTCGAATCTAGAGGCATCCACTTTGTCGAATACGACGGTTATTTTATTATTCTTCATCTTATTATTACTATTTATCGTATTAATACTATTAATAGTATATAAAGTTTATTATTTCAGTAAAAAAATCAAAGAATATTACGCAATGAACTACTAAAAAAAAGAGATAGATCTAAGTAACCAAATAAAGTTTATAAATATGAAGGTTTTACTATTATTAGGAGGATTCCTATGACTATGAAGTATAAAAAAAACTTTCTGACCCACGTAATATGCAAAATAGATTTCCCAAAATTAGAGAAATATAACGCAGAAACATTAAAAACATTCCAGCAATTAATAAAAGAACATTTTCCGGTCATACAAGAGATAAGAAAAATAGTTATAGAACAGACCGTGAGTGAAGGAGAATCAACGCAGAGAAAAACAGAAGATAAGGTATACTTATTTCGTGATAAAACAGATAAGGAGATAATACAACTAGAGCCGACTTCTATAATCATAGAATATTTATTATATAAGAACTTTGAAGAATTTTATGAATCAGTAAAACTAGCTATAGAGTGTCTATTTAAAATATACCCCAACATAATATCTACGAGAATAGGATTACGATATGTGAATCATATTGAAATACCAGGGGATACACAATTCTTAAAATGGGACGGATTAATCAATAGTAATCTGCTAAGTTCAATAAAATTTTTAAAAGTACCCGAAAAATTATCTCAATATGCTGGGATGATGGAACTAAATGAAGACGAATATACGCTTAGGTTCCAATACGGAATATTGAATAGCAATTATCCTTCAACCCTAACTAAAAAAGAATTTGATTTAGATTATGATTACTCAACAAAAAATAGCATTGAGAAAGTCAGCGAAATATTATCTACTATCAGAGAATTTAATACAAAAATAACTGTTATATTCGAAAATAGTATAGAAAAATCACTAAGAGAGATAATGGGGGTAATTGAATGAATAAAATAAAATGGAGAGATATTCAAATAAAAGAAACAGAATCTACTGAAATAGCCAAGATAGTTAATGAAAAAAATCGCAATCTGTTTGACTTAGATAAAACGGCTAATTCAGATACGAAATCTGAAAAGAGACGCTTTAAATTATTTATAGAATAAAATGTATTTCAAAAGCGAAGAGAGGAAACATATTTCTCAAGGAGACATATTCGCAGATTTTATATATGTTAGATGGGCTGAGCAAAAAGGCGGAGACATCGACCTTGATGACATAAAAATTCCCTTTTTTGTAGTTCTTACTCAAAGTTGCGATTTAGAGCAAGATTTCAAAGATCGACAAAAAAACTCTGATGAAAAAAGAGATAAATATATTCAATCTATATTGGTCTGCCCAGCATATAATGCTGAAAAATTACGTATAGGGGAACATTTGAAGAGTGAAGGGTTAGTAATGCAACAATTTACGGCTGAGCAATGGAGTGTATTAAAAAAAAATCGCAATTTTAGGTATCACTTTTTACCTAGAAATGATTCGATGGGAATTCCTGAGTTAGTCATAGATTTTAAACAATATTACACTATTCCGACACACATATTATACAAAATTACTGCTAAGTACGTATGTTCATTTGAACCGTTATTTAGAGAGGATGTTTCTCAAAGATTCTCATATTATTTAAGTAGAATCGGTTTACCTGAATCCAAAGAAAAAGGTGTAGATGAATAAAATAGTATAAAGTTATAATAATAAATTATTATTTGATTTCTAGTAAAAAAAAGTCTTAAAGTGCCGCATACCGAGTCTTAAAGACGTATGACATATTTTTACACAGAATCCTTCATTTTTACACAGGATGGCTTTTTACACAAAGCCGAATTTTGAATTTTCTGTCAATATTAATGCAAGCCGTTAATATAGAAATATTTATAAACTATTTAGTAGTAACCTATCTTATGTCCAAGAAAAATCCATCAGGCCAATATAAGATCGAGCTAGGATTAGCTGATGGTGTTAATCTTGAGATGCTCATATTCGGACCATCAGAGCATAGATGGATTTTCTACAAAAGGTTCGTCTCGCCAGAGAATCGTAGACTATCAAAAGACCTGATATTAGTAAATGAAACAACCCTGACTGTCAATTATGATGATGGACTTGCGCAAAAATGCAACCTTGTTATGAATATCACACGTCAAGATAGGAAAGGAAAGAGCTATTTCTTAGGTGTAGATATTTCAGATGGTGCACACTTGTTTGCAGAATTCATCTATGAAAAGCAAGGAAATCTGTTTAGGATGAAGGCCATCGATCTTGGATCGCATGGAAAAATCGACGTGAATTCTCTTGGACAAGGATTAGTCAGGACTCCTGATTTTCCATTTCCATTAAAAGACAGGATAGAGAATGAATCTGGAGTCTATAGGGTGCCATTCCTAAAAAGGATTGGAGAAGAGGCATTTTTCGAATTTCCGGAAAATTATCTACTATAACAATGATCATTTTGCATGAAAATCTTAGAGATGAAGCATTCCATACAGCGAAAGCAGTACATCGATGCTATAATATACCATTAAAAATAATGAATGCAGACCTATCAGAGATATTCAAGCCTATCCCACAATTCAATGGATATCTGGAATCCGTAGACAGCCTATATGATATGTTGACCGTCAACTTCCCAAATGATGCAGTTATGGTATTGACCGGACGAGATCTATATACAGGCGACAAGTCTAGGGATGATGAATGGATATTCGGTTATAGTATAGGAGATTTTCAGATTGTCTCAACAGCTAGGATGAAATGCGAGGATAATTCTCCGTCAGATACGCTTGAGGTCCCATTAGAACGGTTCCTAAAAAGATTCACGTCGATGGCGATACACGAATTAGGCCATTCGCTCGTGAAAGCCGAGCATTATAAGCCAACCTCGTGGGTGAATATCAACAATGGCCTGATCCAGCCACTCGGCAAGCATTGCACAGACAATACTTGCGTCATGTATGAAGTTATTGATATAAAGACTCCTCCTAGAACAGAAGGTTATCTGCTTTTAGGTGATGAGAAGAGATTTGATGCAGGATTAGATGAACATATTGAAAGGATGAGAAAGGATTGGTTCTGTGATGATTGCAGAAATGCAATCACCATCACAGACAAGTACAGAGCCAAAGCATAATATCAAAAAGGTTTTTCTAGGATATTCTACTATGTGCATTAATGCTTCTCATTTTTTCACAGAATCAACTGTTTTTACAAAGAATAGCTTTTTTACATACGCCTGAATTTTCTAGAAACCCACAATTATCGAAGCCTGCCCTAATGAGAAATTCTTTATGCCTTCTGATAATTTGCGCGTTCCTAGATAGCTTGCTGAAATCGTGACATCATCAAAAGTCTTTGATAATGCTGCATTGATTCCATAATGGCTGAATCCTGAGAAATCAGTCCAATAGCCATCATTGTATGCGATTTCTCCTGTCAATGTCATGTCGACGAATCCTAATGGTTGAGTATAGCTGGCGCTCAGTGCAAAATATGTTCCTTTGCCATTTTCGAAATCTTTGACAGCTGTAAATGTCGGAACTATAGGCAATTTCGGTGCATTCAATTCCAATGCTATCTCTGAAGACCTATCATACTGTTGATGATATAGCCATTCGTTCACGATTCTTGCAGTCGCTGTGATTGCAGAGTCTGCCGATGGCAGGGTATATTGCCCCATGAAATCAAATTCATCAACTACAGACCTATAAGCGCCGTCGACTTCTCTCTTGTCTGGATCATAATTGATGAATGCCAAGACAGCGAACTGATCATTTTTTGCAAAAGCTCCATTCGTAGCATTATAGTTTGCCCTTAACAATAATTGGCTTACACGGCCGTCTGAGAATGGAAGCCCTCTCATTATCCATCTTGAGGCCTGCGTGTATTGCACAATTCCAGCTACTGGATCTGCTATCTTATCCTGGGCTTTGGCTCCTGTTGCCAGAGCTGCAGCAAGTACAAGCATAGATAATGGTTTGATGATTTTCATCGATAAACCCCCGAATATTAATATCTACAATCCATATGTTTAAAAAAATTTATTTAAAAAAATTTCGACAGAAATTTTCAATAAAACAATTACGGATTAACAGCGTCCAATGCTTCTTTCATTTTTATTTTTGGGATTTCTACAACAATACTATCAATCGTTTTCTGAACTTTTGCTATTGCTGCACTATCTGATGGCAAACCTGGTAGGCTAAATCTGCCTATGAATATATCCCCAGAAAATACTCCAAGAGTGCGTATGTGATGAGTTTCTAGGTCAAGTTTGCAATCCATTTCCTTTCCATTTCTTTTAATTTCAACATAATCATAGGGTGGCGCCAATAGATCAGTTCCAATCGCATATTTAACTTGCATATCACCTATTTTGCCATTGTAGATCAATGGATTATCTCTAGAGCATCCGACTAAACTAAGTGCCGACAGTGCAATTCCAGCGTATAAGCTTTTAGTATCCATAATATTCACCAATAAAGGGATGAGATAAGTGTTTATAAATTTTACTTAATTTACCATTAAATAGGAGTAAATTATTTTTGTTCAACAACAATCAATTGTCAATAAAGAATTAACTGATCAAAATAGAAATCACTTCCATAATCCCAATGCTTCTTCCTCGATAAAATGCAGTTTTCCTGGAATAATCATGCAATGCAATGGTTTTCCAAAATCCTCTTCCATTAATATCCCTGCTTTCCCATATTTTATTTTGAAATCTCCTCCTATCCTTGCACATCCGAAAATATCGGTGCTCTTTGTGAATATGCTCTCCTGCCTTTTATCTTCTATGCCGAGCAATATCTTGATAGCATCATTTATCGTCAAGAATCTTTCCATTGAAGGATTTAAATCGAGCAGTATCAATGTGTGCAGGCCGATCTTTTGATTCTCCTTGATTACATCATACGCAGTCTCTGGATTGAAATTCTTTGCAGGGAATGGGATGCTTGTTGTCTTTCCGAACTTATATAATTCCAAGCCTACGATGCCGATGGCATTGAGTATTGAAGCGTTATTTATGAAATGGCATCCAATATTCTCTTTTCTTGCCCTGAGCATCAGATCAATATGCGTCGTCGCCCCAAAAATATCCCCTATGACAAGAAATGCCACGTCATGATCTTTGGCAGTCTCAAGAACTTCATATGCTCTTCTTTCGACGAGTTCCCTATCTGCTTTTATGATTTTCTTTCCATAGAATTGTTCGAGTTTCTCAACAGGCACATGAAGTATTGATGTATATGATTCAAGATAGACTTCCTTGCAAATCTTTACAGCTTCAAGGCCTTTTACTGTGATGTCTTTCTCATCATTGAGCCCTATGCCGATAAAATATAATGCCATGAATTAAGGATTATAGGATGGTTTAAAAATTTATTTAAGGTGATTATATCCAGGATGCTTCTTGAACAAAAATTCCTTTATCTGTTTCATATCACCGTCAGGAATATTGTGAAGATAAATCTTGTATAACATTAGAAAAAATAATTCCATCTTAAATATATATATCCTCCGGAATATGTTCATCCTTGATTTGCTTGTCTTATATTCTATAGAATATTTTTCTCCAAAGACTTTTCTTGCTGCATACATGCTCCTTTTCATATGATAATCAGATGTGACTATGAGTATATCTTTGCATTTATTCTTGTCGACAATAATCCTGCTGAAATACATGTTGCCCAGTGTATCCAATGATTTATCCTCGATGATTATATCTTTTGATGGCACGCCTAATTTTATTGCGTATTTCTTCATCGACTCAGCTTCGCTTATGGTGTATGGCTTAGTCTCCATAAAGCTGTATCTTCCAGACATGATTATTTTAGAGCCTTTATTCTTGCCATATATCTCGATGCCTTTTTCTACCCTTGATCTTGAGGTGATGTCAAGAATGCCTTTGCCATCGATGCCGCCGCCAAGGATGATAATGATCTTCATCATCGATCCGGTATAGAATACTGAATAAAAATTTAACTAATTCTTCATAGTCCTCTGCAATATCAATAAATCTTCTGTCGTCAATTTCTTTCCTGTCTTTATCTTTTCCTGGACTTGGTTGTCCTTTGCCTTGAGCAATTCAGAATTCGACTTGTAAACATCCTCTTTGAGTGCCACATTGTTCTCATGAAGAACTTTCTTTATCTCTTCAAGCCTTGCGATCTTCGGGTTCATCTCTTCATTCAGCCTATGCATCTCTTCTTTGTGCTTGCTTATATGCTCTTCTAGCTCTTGCTCTTTTTTCTTGAGTTCATCGATCTCTTTGCTGGATTCTATGAGCTCTATATGATGCTTCTGGCTCTCTTTTGCTGATACTTGCACGATCTTTCTTGTCATCTCAGCCTGTTCTTGAAGATCCCTCAATTCCCTGAAATGCGAGTCAAGTTTTTTCTCTATCTCTCCGACCGACCTGCTGTTCTCATACTGCTTTTTCATCTTAGAGAGCACTTTCATCAATTCTTTCTCTTTCTCAAAAGTCAATCCCTCAGTCTCTATCTTGAACTCTAGCGCCTTGATGTTCTTCTTGAGAAAAGCAGGGTTTTCGACACCGAGCTTCTCAAGAATCTTGCGCTTCTCTTCTTTGAACTTATGTATCTCTTCCTCAATCGTCTTGATCCTCTGCTCGAGCTCTTCTTTGGAAAGCTTCGTATTCTTGACAACATCTGTGAGATTATTCCTTTTCTCCTTATAGCCCTGGGCCTCTTTTATCCTAGAATATACGTCTGAAGATATTTTTCTCTTCTCTTTGAAGAAATCTTCTTTTTTCCTGTCCACAGAATTGAGCCTGTTCCTATATTCCTTAAGTTCTGTCTTTAATGATTCTAATTCTGACATCAATTTGTCAATTTCAGCCTGTTCCAACATTATATCCCTCATAAATCAAAGATAATAAATCAAAAATAATAAAACAAAAAAATTTATCCGAACAATGCGGACAATCCTGCTGCAGACTGCTCTTCAGACTGCTTCTCATCCTTTTTCTCTTCCTTCTTGGCTGACTTTGCCTCAGGTGCTGCTGCTACTGCTGCCGGCGCTGCTACGACTGCTGCATTCTTGACTGCTTCGTCTATATTCACGCCTTCAAGGGCTGCCACTAGTGCCTTGACCCTTCCATCATCCACTTTGATGCTTGCTGCTTCTAGCACTTTCTTGACAGAAGCCTCATCAACCTTATGTCCTGCTTTATGCAAAAGCATTGCGGCATATACGTATTCCATTTTTGACCTCCTATAAAAATAATATCGTTGTTTTTATATTTTATTATATTTTCTTATTTTTTCCTGTATATTCTATTTGTTGACGATCCCGAGCAATGCATTTGCCTGCGCATCAGCCTTTGCCAGCACTTGCTCGACCACCAAATCTGCCAATATATCCCTTTCTATGGCTATTGCCCTGCTATCCCTGAATAATTTCTGCAGCAGCAGCACTATCGTATCCTTGCTAGGATATGCAATATCTACAGCAAGATTCATAGCATCTCTTGCAGCACCCTGCAGCTTTGCCATGAATGCATCCTGGTCAATATCAAGTATATCGCTCGTGAGTATCTCGCCATTCTCGTATAATGCGACAAGATTCAGGCCTATCTCCATAGGCTCTATGCCCAGCCTCAACAGCAATGAAGATAATTGCGCAGATACCACATCGCCTTTTGATGCAACATGGGCATCCTGTTTTATGACGACCTTTCCGCCCTCTATGCCTGCCTTAATCTTGAGCATCCCCAGCTCTCCAATTATCGGGCCAGGAGCGAATGGCGTGGGTCCTGATGGCAATATTATATCTTTAGGCGATATCTGCCCTGCCTTTATCGGTGCAGCGCTTTTGGACTGCTTAAGCATCTTGAATAACCTGAATGGATTCTCTTTAGACAATAATAATGCAGGCATGCCATTTAGATGCTCGGATAATTTGATGATGTTAGGCTTGTCAGACTCTTTCAATGCCTGCTTGATGACAGGCTTTTTCGTCATCCTTATCTCAACATCTTTTCGCAGCTTTGTCTTCATCTTCTGAAGCTGCCTTGCTGGAAGGTTCTCAAGATTAAGTATGGCAATTATCGGATATTTTGCTATCAATCCCTTTATCTCGACGACCTCTTTCTTTTTTGCATCAGATACATGAGTCACATAATTTTCCGGCTTTTTGGTGGAGCTCTTCATCTTATACCTCCACCTTCACTGGCTTGCCCATTGTCGTCTTGATATAGACATTCTTTATATTGTTCCTCTCTTTAGGCAAATGATGGATCAGCTGGTCATAGACATTGTATAGGTTCTCAGCGAGCTGATCATCAGACATATCCTCTCTTCCGATGGTCAGTTGCAATAATGGCTTCTGCCTTGCAAGTATCCTGATCGTCTTCTGGAGCTTTTCATATAATGGCTTGAGATTGGATTTTGGCGCGACAACACATCCTGCTTTAGGGTTTGGCATCTTATTTTTTGGGCCCAATACCCTGCCGAATGTCGCTGCAATCTTTGGCATGATGGTCGCCTGGGCGATGAAGAAATCATTCGCCTTCGCAAGCTTTTTTATCCTTTTCTTGTCTTTGCCATATTCCTCGAATTGGTATAATGGTATGACAGTGTCGCATGCAGCCTTCGCATCATCGAACATGTCGACATCCACCAATGCCGCGATCATCTTCTTCTTGCCAGTAGAATAAGGCAATGTCACATAGAAATCCAATTGATGGTCAGGCTTTTTGAAATCCAGCTCCTGCAAGTTTATGACAAGATCTACCATCTGCACGAATTTCTTCTGGACAATATTTTTCCTCAATTCATGAACAACATCTAAAGCATTCTTCTTATCCATTTTGCCCTCCTGCACACGGCAGTACAACATCCAACTTCACCGAATAGAATCGGCTGGATGCCTAATGGGTATATTATTGGGAAATTTTGGGGATTTATAAATGTTGCTTTTCGCTATTGCAGATATTTGCCATTAAAATATTAACTATTCTAAAATAGGTACTTTTTCGAAATATTTATATACGGTATAATACTCTCTTCAAAGTATTTTGGGTCAAGGATTATTTATTTGGGGGGATTATTATGAATGAAGATGCAAAAAGTACTACAAAAAATACATTGACAGATGAAGTGCAAAAGAGCCGCGTGTCACATTTCGAATCATCACGCAAGGTATCAGGATGGTATGGAGGAAGCTTGCCGAAACCAACTCATATAGAAGGCGCACACTATTCTGTATTCACATTATTCTATGATCTTTTCAGGGAATACGAAAAGCTTATCAGTTCGCATTCTCCAGAATTTAGTAAACTAACAGCTGAATTGACTATAGCGCACACGACTGGAGGATATCCTATAGCATTCGAGAGCCATCATTTCTTCGATGGAAAATACGAGTTCAGCGGATTTGCAGGCACTCATTATATGTCCCAATTCGGTTTTCCAAAAAACTTCAGATTCCCGAATCTTATGGAAATAATCCAACAGGAAGATGAAAAAAGAAAGCTTGTCAATTCAGAAACTAACAGCGAAAATCTATCAATTGATAACAGGATGCTTGCTCTTCAGGAAATCTTTGACTTAAGAGACCACACAGAATATCTCACAAAAAAATTGTGGGGCAGAGGACAAGTTAACACTGTACTGACAGATTTCAAGATTCCTGAAGATGTAAGAGTCCAGTTGAAGGAAGCTGCCAAAGAACACAATCTCATAAATAGGCTCGTTGGCGCATATCTGTAATTTTTTCCCTAATTTATTTTTTTCTTCAC
>Ga0182011_10000430_pt1 | contig 36568 bp, 30 predicted proteins | sample 711E1DmetaG_FD_120481 | JGI IMG/M metagenome (GOLD analysis project Ga0182011, IMG submission 120481) | Permafrost microbial communities from Stordalen Mire, Sweden - 711E1D metaG | ecosystem: Environmental > Terrestrial > Soil > Wetlands > Permafrost | place: Sweden: Stordalen | collected...
AAGACTGCTGTAACAGAATTTGGGAAATTGCCTTCGGTCTCAGAAGCATCGATATCTTTGCTTTCTCCTGAAGAGACGAACCTTGGTCACGATTTAGAAAAACGAGTGAGGTGAAAACATGAATTTCCTTAACCCCTCGATAAAACCAGTCCCAACGACTGCACAAATGGCTGGACCACACCAGATCAGATCCTCCAATGAAGTGCTGCTCCAGAACTTTTTAAACGGCAGTCTGATCCTGGGAACGATCTTATTCTTTTCGAATATGTATACCGCTCTTCAAAACGAGGACTATTATTCGGTAGCATTAATTTTGATCGCTTTTGGCCTCGTCTTCTTAATGACCTTCGCACGTATGCTACCCTACCAAATCAGGGTCGGTTTTCTCACTCTGGCCTATTATACGGTAGGGGTTATCAGCCTCTTGCAATCCGGGGTAAATGCGAATGCGTTACTTTATTTCTTAATCGCCGTACTGATTTTTGGCATACTCGAAGAAAAAAGTTATTGGGCAATTCTGGTGGTTCTCGTAGCCCTTACAGTTTCAATATTCAGCTATTTAATTCAAACCGAATTGATCAACGTCAGTTCACCCCTTGTTAGTGTCAATTCGGTACTTTACTGGATTTCTATTATCGTCAATTTTATTTTCCTCACATTCTTGATCACAGCCCCTATTGCACAATATATACATTCCCTCCATTCATCAATCATCGAACTTGACAAATCAAATTCCACCCTATCTCTCGAGAATCAGGAGTTGGCACAAAAAAGAATCCAATTCGAAAACGATCTCGACCTTAGACGGCTACGATTGGTAACCACTCGCCAAATTTCACGTGAAATTTCATACCAAACAGATCTTGAGAAACTACTTAATGAATCTGTGGAATTGATTCGCACCCAATTAAACTACCATCAAGTTGCTATCTTTTTGAATGATGAACGGGATGAAAATGCCGCATTAAAAGCTGCAATCGGTGAGGGAAGTAAACCGCTTCTCGAACGGAATTTCAGAATTAGGATTCATGAACCGGGGATAATCAGCTCAGTTATTTTACATGGTGAACCACATATCACCAACGAACTGACCGAAGAAAACCAACAATATAAAAGCAGCATCCAGACGAATTCACAATCTGAACTTACTGTACCGCTGAAAGTAGGACAACATACTATCGGTGCCCTCGATGTTCAATCCGAGCAAAAGAGTACGTTTGGGGATGAAGATCTAGAGATGCTCCAATCCATTGCCGACCAGTTAGCTACAGTCATCGATAAGACGACACAGATTCAAAAACTAAAAAATGATATTGCCTCCTGGGAAGAAGTTTACAGTTCATACACACAGGGAACATGGCAAAGCCATCTCAAGGGAACCAAGGAACAGCTCAATTTTGCATATGTGCAAAATTCTTTGAAAACAGATTTTGAACAACCCTCGATCTCGGAAGATGCCATCAGTCAAGGCGAACCCGTCATTGCACTCGCAGGGAGCGAACAAAACCCCGAAAAAGATCAATCTTTACTATCGGTTCCGATCATCCTCCGAGACCAGGTACTGGGTGTACTGAACATCAAATATAAGGGCACAGAAATTCCCAATGACCTGGTAGCACTGGTAAGCAATGCCTCGGATCGTCTCGCCCTAGCGCTCGAAAATGCACGGCTTTTGGAACAAATTCAGCAACGTGCCGATCGAGAACACCTCGTAGGAGACATTTCTTCAAAGTTAAGAGCAGCGGCGGATATCGACTCAATTCTTCGGACAACTGCCACTGAATTAGGGAAATCTCTAGGCATTGATGAAGTTCGGGTTCAGTTAAAGACCGCTGAATCCATGTAACCGGAGGAATCATGATAGCTCAAAGACTTACAGGTTCACAAGGTCAAAAAAAGGAAGAACAAACTCCGAGTTCACAGAATTCGCGCACCTTGGCAATCTTCATGGCGGGATTTTCAGCCCTGGCTTCAATTGCTACCCTATTCGGTGGAATATTTTTAAACTTTTGGCCTTTATACCTTGTCTCCGCAGCTTTTGCCATTTCGTTTATAACAAATATCTTTGTCATTTCACCGATTTGGAATGCTTCATTCGGAATAAAAATCTTTACTGCAACTCTGGCGATTGAATTATCTTTCGTCCTGGCAGGCGGGGCCATTTCATTGACTTATGGTTTGCCTTTCGCATTTGTGGCAATTGTCTTCGCCTTTTTGTTTGCAGCATTTAATCCTACTGGTCGGCTAAATGAGTGGATCATTGGCGCCGGCCTAATTGGTGCATTAAGTTGTGTACTTCTGGGAGTGTTAACACCGTTTCCGCAGATCAACAACCTTATTGCCTCGATCATAATCCTCGCGCTAGATCTGGTCGCTCTGGTTGTTTTGATCCGTTTGTTGATTTCAGGGTTGATCACCGCAAATCTCCGGTTAAAACTAATTTTGTTCGCCCTTGCCCTGGCTATTGTTCCATTGATCATTCTGGCGGTGATCAATTTGAGAGCAGTTCAGAATTCTGTTACTGCCCAATCCAATGATACTCTTCGTGTGGCCACGGAAGTCACTGTAAATCAGATGGATGATTTCTTTTCATCCAACCTGACCTCCCTTGAAAATGAAGCATCTTTGCCCATCTTCCTGGCTTATTTGAACATAGCCCCAACTCTTCGTGAAAATAGTGAGGAATGGGTGGAATTATCTTCTACACTCGCTTCGTTTCAAACAAAAGGAACTTTGTACACACCCTCGTTCGGAATACTTGATCTCACAGGCGAGAATATTTACGACACAAATCAGAACAATATCGGAAAATCCGAATCAAGCTCCGATTATTTTCAAAACTGCATGACGACCAATACTGCTTACGCATCGACTGTAGAATTTATTCCAAACACTCACGAATCCTATATATACTTTATCGCTCCAATTTTGGCTTCAAATCAAACCGCTGTCGGTTATCTACGCATGACTTATGATTCCCGAATTATACAGGCAGAGCTAGAAAAATATTCCGGTCTGATTGGGGCACATTCCTACCCAATGATCCTCGATGAAAATGGAATTCGTCTGGCTGATGCATCGAACCCGGATTTGATCTACCACTCCATCCAATCTCTAGGGGGGGATAAATATACCAGTCTGGTCACGACCGGGAAAATTCCATCCTATATTCCCGAGACACAGATTACCTCTCCAATCGATGAGATTGCTAATGCGATTTATGTAGCTCAATCCAAACCCTACCAATTCTTTAATGTCGACATGCAAAGCACCAATACCGGAATCCTTGATTCGGCAACATTCGCGATTATGTCGACGCAGAAATGGTATGTGGTTTATCTTCAAGAACAAACTGCCATTGTGGCAGCACAAAAATCTTTGACCCAAACTACTGCTTTGATCGCTCTACTCATTGCAGGTATCGTTAGCATCATCATTACGATCGTTTCCAATTTATTCACCGAACCAATCATTGACCTTACTGAAACTGCAGCGGCAATCGCCAATGGAGACCTGGATACATATGTCAATGTGACATCGAGTGACGAAATTGGCACGCTGGGTAAAACCTTTAACTCAATGGCTTTGCAATTGAAATCAAGTTTTGAAAATCTGGAAAATCGCGTTCGCGAACGTACTCAAGAGCTGGCAACGCAAAATGATACATTACGGTATAGATCAAGACAATTACAAACCGTGACGGATGTGGCGCGCGAGATCGTGTCGACCAATGACGTGGAATCCCTGTTAAATTCGGTGACGGAACTAATCAGCGACCGGTTTAATTTTTATCATGCGGGCATTTTCCTTATCGATGAGCAGAACGAATACGCAGTCTTGCGCGCCTCCAGCTCACCCGGCGGGAAGCGCATGTTGAATCGACAGCATAAACTAAAGGTCGGGCAAGTCGGTATCGTCGGCTATGTTACCGGTTCAGGTTCGCCTCGTATCGCAACTGATGTGGGTAAAGATGCCGTATTCTTTAACAATCCAGATCTACCTGAGACTAAATCAGAAATGGCTTTGCCGCTGAAGATCGAAAATCGCATCATCGGCGCCCTGGATATTCAATCCACAGAATCGAATGCTTTTTCAGAAGAAAATGTCAGGCTTTTTACCACTCTGGCTGACCTGGTTTCTGTGGCTATTAACAATAACCAATTACTCGCCAACACCCAGGCAGCATTAACGGAAGCGCAAAACCTCCACCGCCAATACTTGAACCAGGAATGGACAAGGCGGTCTTCAGATATCGGTCGTACCAGCTATAAATATACTGCTCAAGGCCTATCGACTTATGAAGAAGATCTTCCGGAAGTAAAAATGGTCTTTGAATCGGGCCGACCTGTCACTCGGTCAGGAGTCCAAGATAGTTCCAACAAAATAACATTTTCCACACTTGCAGTTCCGATTCTTTTACGCGGTGAAGTGATTGGGGTCATTCACTTGCAAGAAAATGAAGAAACGAACTCTGTCTGGAGCGAAAATGAATTACTCACGGTTCAAACACTTGCCGATCAACTTGCCCAGACTCTGGAAAGCGCCCGCCTATTTGAACAGACTATACGTCGTGCTGATCGAGAACGCCGTATATTGGAAATCACCAGTAGAATCCGTTCTACCAATGATCCTCAACAAATGTTAGAGATCACATTGGAAGAACTCAAACGCCATTTGGGAGCGTCTCAAGCACAAATCGTCATCAATGTACCCGGTCCGTTATCGACAATTGAGTCAAAAGACAATAACGACAGCAAAGAGGCTTAGCATGACCTGGATCGTCTCAATCGCCAATGAAAAAGGAGGGGTTGCAAAAACAACCACAACATTAAGCTTAAGTGGAGCTTTTGTAGAAGCTGGTTATCGAGTTCTGGCAATTGATCTGGATCCACAGGCTAACCTGTCGCTGTCTTTAGGAGAAGATTCTGCCAATTATGCTCGTTCAATCGTCGACCTTTTGATAGACAATGTACCGTTTGGCGATGCTATAAAAAAGACCAATCTGGATAATCTCACTCTGCTCCCAGCTAATAATCAATTGGGGTTAGCCGAACGATTATTGCCATCCCGGCCCAATTACAGCTTTTTGCTCAAAAACCTTCTAGAGGAAAATAAGGCGGTATATGACTTTGTTTTGATCGATTGCCCACCCTTTCTCGGTGCGATCACTACCAATGCTCTCATGGCCTGTGACTTGCTCATCCTGCCCACCCAGGCAGAATATTACTCTGTGTTCGCTTTACGCAATATGATGGCTTTGATCCGGCGCATACGTGCAACCGGTAATCCAAAGCTTAAATATCGATTATTAATCACAATGTTCGATAAAAGAAATCGGATTCATTGTTCATTAGCTGAACATTTACGGACGACCTTTACTACAGGCGTATTCGATTCTGTCATAGAAGTAGATACAAAATTGAGGGAAAGCCCGATGGCAGGTCAGTCAATCATCTACCATGCACCCAAGAGTAGGTCTGCACTGCAATATCGTTTTCTGGCTCAGGAGATTATTCTATATGTCCAAGAAAAATATCAACAACCGGCTTGAAAACCTTTTCGCGAATCTAAACGATCAAGGAATGATCGAAACCCCAGTAATTGAGGAACCAAAGACCCTCAGTTGGTCCTGGGAAACAGACGCGAATGGTATTTATACCCATTGCAGCCCCGAGGTCAGTGAAATTCTCGGTCTAAAAGTGAAAGATTTTCTAGGATCTCCGTTGCTAAGCCAACATATCGCCGATGAGGATCGCAAGATCTTTCTTGAGAATATTCAACAAGATGTATTCCCCTTCGAAGTAAACTTGCACATGGAAGGGTTGAAAAGGAAGATCGTTCTTACCCGCTTCCACGTCTTCAAGATACAGAATAACTCCAAGAAAGGTTCCAGTTTTCGAGGATTTACCCAGTTAATTGAAGAATCGGCCGAAACAGAAATTCTTTCAGAGTCTACTGCACCTCAAGCGGTAGCTACCCAACCTGTTACCTCGAAAACAACTGAAGTCACGGAGCAGGAAATCGACGAAAAAGAAACTCGCCAAACAGTAGAACCAAAAAACGATGGAGATACTCTTCCCATTGATAGGAAACCCAGGGGTGACGAGCCTCAGGAGATCAGCCTTGATCAAGTAGAGGAAGAAATCCTCAAGACAAGCCATCCTGAACGCGTCATTGAACCGCCAAGCAGAAAAAACAAACCGAGTAAACCCGACCTTTCGAAACTATCGAAAACCGCTCCGCTGGGTCCGCTACCTTCTTATATACCCGGTTCCTCCTTTGGGGAGACAGCTCCGTTGCAAGCAAAAGAGATCACCGGTGTAGCCATGGAGGGAGACAATTTCAAGCCTTCACAAAATGTCTGGACTCAGCAAGCATTAGTTAGTTATTCTGAGAATGTCGTTGTCTCTTCCCCCGCGTCAGATGAAAATCCGGCAATCCTGGCGAGTCCACTTAAATTGCGGGATCAAAAGACCGGTGTGATCGAACTGATCGATGACAATCCGAATCGTATTTGGTCAGAAGAAGATCGCTTACTGATGCAAGAAATTTCAACCCAACTTGGTCTGGCACTTGAAAATGCTCAATTATATTCTACGGTTCAAAAGGAATTGAGCGAAAGAATCAAAGCTGAACAATTAACCGAACGTCGTAATCGGGATCTGGCTACGTTAAATCAAATTGGTCAAAGGTTGAGCCGGTTGGTTAGCCAAGAAGAAATCTACAGATTGGTTTCTTCCATGATCCAAGAGACCACGGAGATCAAAAACCTGCTGATCTCAATTTATGATCCGGCAAATGAAAGCTTTTCTTTTCCGGTATGTATCAACAACGGGAAGAACGTAGCACTGCCGCCAAGAAAACTGAGGGAGGGGTATCAAGAATCGTTACTCAAGTCTCATGCTCCGTTAGTCCTCAACAAAGATCCTCAACTTTTCCTCGGAGATGAAGATTTTGACCATCCAATAAAAAGACCGACCTCACTCCTGGCAATTCCACTCATGGTGGGCGATCGCGCATTAGGAGTAATTACCTTACTGAACGATGAAAAAGAGAAAGTATTTGACCATGTTCAAGTAGAATTGCTTTCGACAATTGCCACTCAAACTGCTTCATCTCTTGAAAATGCAAGTTTATTCACAAACATCCGTGTTGCACTTGGAACGATTGAAATTCGTGAAAGATATCAATCCAATGTTACTAAAGCAGTGGCTTTGCTCAGTGAATTGGGTTCGCAAACGCTACCCCAAATCCTGGAATATCTGGCTGTTGCAGCCCAATGTGAACGAACTTATTATGCTGAACCGGTTCTTGAAAAAGACGGTGGATTAGTTTGGTCAGCGGCCCCGATCTACATTAAACCCGACGCGAATGTATTGCTTAGCAACGACCTGCTTTCACGCATGGTTGCCACTGAATTTCCAGAATGGTTGAATGATCTTAGTTTAAAGGGCTGGCGTTCAACGACTATCGGAACAGCCAAGGGCGCAGAAAAAAGTTATTTGCAATCGCAACAAATAAATACGTTACTTTTACTGGCAGTTCCCCGGCGAGATAATCGAAACGGTTTTATCGCTTTCGAAAATTTCTCTGCCAACCATGAGTGGAAAAAAGAAGAAATTGACATTTTGCGAATTGCTTCAGACGCTTTAACCAACACCCTGATTCGCGAAGAATTGTTGAAGCAGGTACAAAGTTCATTGGAAGAGACCGAAGGATTGTATTCCGCTTCTCACCAACTTGCCCTGTCCAATAACTCTCAGGAAATGCTATCAGCATTGATTCAAGGGGTACATTCTCAGAGCATCAACCGTGGCATTTTGGTGCTCTTCCATTACAACGAAGACAACAAAATTGAAAGAATGGTCGTAGAAGCCAATTATTTCAGCGGAGCAGGAACGCCTCCTCCGCCAATTCAAACAGAATATCTCAATTCTTTATATGGTAAGATCTTTGTTACCAGTAACCCGGTATTCTACGACAACATTTCTGAATCCAAAATCGATAAGAATCTTCAAGAAATCCTCATCCGTCAGAATATTCATTCCATGGCAATCTTACCCCTCTGGTCTGGTAACCGCCAAAGTGGAGTATTGATGTTGATTTCAATCGTTAAGCATCATTTCCTCGAAAGTGAAATCCGTTCCTTACCACCGCTAGCAGACCAAATGGCAACCGCTATCGAGAACCTACGTCTGTTCGAGAGTACCCAATCCGCTCTGGCGGAAACTGAGCTGTTATACAAAATTTCAAATGGAATTGCCCAAGCCACTGGCTCGGAAGAATTGCTTTCGCTGGTAGGTAAAAATGCAATGCCCGAAGGTGCCAACGCAATTCACCTGTTCATTTCTGATTCACCCCAGGAGAAGAAAAAAAGCGGCTTTGAATTCATTGGTACTTACACCGATGAGAATAAATATATTCCATCAGGTCAAAGGGTGCCAGCCGAATTCTTTACATTAGTAGATTTTTCAAAGGGTGAACCGATCACAATTCGCCCATCCAAAAGTTCTGGCATGAGCAATGAGTTTATTGAATTCTTTACGAATCTAAATTGTGCCACGATCACCATGGTTCCGATGATCTCGACGAGTTCCTTCCTGGGAGTTCTTATCAGCTCAGCAAATCAAGTAGTTGATTTCTCCAAGGAAGATATTCATATACTTCAAATAGTGGCCAACAGTATTTCAGTCGGCATCGAGCGTCAACGCTTACTGAATGAAACTCAACGACGTGCAGTTGAGTTACAGGCTGCTGCTGAACTGGCACGCGATACTACCAGTACCCTGTCATTGGATATCCTACTAAACCGAATCGTGAACCTGTTGCAAGAACGGTTCGGTTTCTATCACACAGCGATCTACCAGGTGGATGAAACGAATTCCTATTTGACCATCCAGGAAGCAACCGGCCGGGCTGGGATCGAAATGAAGCAGAAACAAAGTCAGGTCGCCATTGGGTCAAAATCAGCCATTGGCATTTGTGCTTCCACAGGTAACCCAGAAGTAATCAGTGATACTTCTGCGAGCTCATTGTCCAACCCTAATCCTTTATTACCTGATTCAAAATCCGAACTCGCGTTGCCCTTGAAAATTGGCAATAAAATAACCGGTGCCCTGGATATTCACTCAAACCAGGTCAATGCTTTCTCCTCCGCAGAGATCACGGTATTTCAGATTCTTGCTGACCAGGTTTCCATTGCCATCGAAAACGCACATGCCTATGAAATCTCACAAAAAGCAGTCCTGGAAATGCGCGAGTTGGACCGGGTGAAAAACCAGTTTCTGGCAAATATGAGCCATGAATTACGTACACCTTTGAATTCAGTGATTGGTTTCTCAAGAGTGATCCTTAAAGGGATCGATGGACCTATCAATGATGTTCAGCAACAAGATATCGGTTCCATATATTCATCAGGAATGCACCTGCTCACCATGATCAATGAGATTCTGGATATGTCGAAGATCGAAGCAGGCAAGATGGAATTGCAATTGGAACCGGTTAACATCAGCGATATTATTAATTCTGCGGTGTCTGCTAACATGGGTCTTGTAAAAGATAAACCCATTCAATTATTACAGAATGTGCCATCCGACCTTCCCATCATCAAGATCGATCAAATCCGCATCAACCAGGTTTTGAACAATTTGATCGCCAATGCAGTAAAGTTCACAGAAAAAGGCTCCGTTACGATAAGTGCTGAATTGACCAAAAGCCCCTCAGGCCAAGCAGAGGTCATGGTAACCGTCACAGATACCGGCATAGGTATCGCTTCAGAGGATCAATCCAAACTATTCCAACGTTTCTCACAGGTGGATGATTCACCCACCCGCAAGACAGGGGGAACTGGTCTGGGGCTTTCGATTTGTCGTTCACTCATCGAATTACACAATGGACGGATCGGTTTACTTAGCAGTGAAGTAGGTAAAGGGAGTATTTTCTTCTTTACCCTGCCTTATGATGAGCCCAAAGAAATACCCACACTCACCCAACTCAACAATAAACAAAATACCATCCTTTCTATCGACGATGATGCTAACGTGATCGCTCTGTATGAACGCTATCTCCAATCCAGCGGATATGTGGTGATTGCCGAAACCGATCCGGAAAAAGCAGTCGACCGTGCTCTGGAATCGAAACCAATGGCGATCACACTCGACATCATGATGCCAAAACGTGATGGCTGGCAGGTAATTCGTGATCTAAAACAAAATGAGATCACCAGGGATATTCCTATTCTCATCTGTTCCATTTTGGAGGAAGAGGAAAAAGGGTTTAGCCTGGGAGCCTCAGATTATCTCGTGAAACCCTTCGTTCAAGAAGACCTCATCAAGGCAATTCACCGAATGGAAAGCAATGGTGAGCTGCATGACATCTTGATCGTCGATGATGACCCTGCCGACTTACGTTTAACTCAAAAAATGATTGAAAATGGCGGGAATTATCATGTTACGACAGCCGAAAGTGGCCGAGATGCATTGGAAGCTTTAACAAATGAAGAGCCAGATCTCATCATCCTTGATTTGTTCATGCCCGGTTTGAATGGGTTCGACTTGCTTGAGATATTCAGATCTGATCCAAAAATGAACCAGGTACCTGTGATCATCCTTACCGGAGCAGATCTGAACCCGGAACAACAAAATCAGTTATCTGAATTTGGCAAACATCTCTTTACAAAGGGGATGCTCAAAGAAAAAGAGCTATTAGTTTATATCAAAGAAACACTGAACAAGATCAAATCATCACAAACCAACGGATAAAGCGAGAGCCATGTCTTCTCATTTCATTACAGTTTGCCTCGATTGCGGTCAGCAATCCCCTTTCTTGCCCGGTTCACCAGCCTGTCCCAAATGCGGTGGATTTTGGAGAGAAGCGGTCTATGATTATGCTAATTTAGCTTACTCGCTACCCATCGTATTACCCGGTCGCCCCTTTGATATCTGGCGTTATCGTGAATTGTTGCCAATTCGCGATCCCAACCCTGACCTCTCCCTGGGTGAAGGTGGTTCTCCTCTCATCCACGCCAACAATCTTGGATTGATGCTCGGAATGCCTAATATTTACATAAAAGACGAAAGACAAGGACCGACCTCTTCTTTCAAAGACCGCCAGGCTGCTTTAATGATCGCTGCATTAAAGGAAGCGGGGATCAACGAAATGGTATGTGCTTCTACCGGAAATGTCGCGATCTCTTATTCTGCTTATGCTGCCCGTGCCGGAATCAAGCTATGGGCATTCCTTACTTCATTGGTACCAGCCGCAAAGATGCGCGAAGTAGCGCTTTACGGCACACAGGTAATCAAAATCACCGGCACATATGACGAAGCCAAACAAATAGCTGCTGAGTTTGCCAAACAAAGAAATCTATTTCTTGATCTCGGCACTCGCAGTATCCCCTGTCTGGAATCGATGAAAACAATCTCCTTTGAGATAGCTGAACAATTAACCGCTCTTTTGGGAAGTGAGCAATCAGCAAAACAAAACGGGAAAATCGCCCCTTGGAGGAGCCCAGATTGGTATATCCAGGCTGTCAGTGGCGGGTTGGGTCCGATGGGAGTGATAAAGGGATTTAAAGAACTACATACAATGGGATTGATCGATTCAGAACCTAAAATTGGGATCATCCAATCTGAAGGTTGCGCGCCTATGGTGCATGCCTGGAAACAAGGCAAAGACAAGGCTATCCCGGTAAAATCACCACATACATTAATTGCCACTCTGGCAACTGGTGACCCTGGCCGGACTTATACTCAGATAAGACAAAAGATGTCTGAAAGCAATGGGGGATGTTTTGAAAGCGTTACGGATGAAGAAGCTTTCAGGGCTATGCATTTTCTGGCCAAAATGGAAGGATTATCCATTGAACCGGCTGCAGCTGTTGGTTTTGCCGGTCTGGTCAAGCTGGTACGTGCTGGAAAAATCAAACCCAACGAAGTGGTCGTCGTCAATTGCACCGGACATACAATGCCAATCGAGCGGAACATCCTCGGTGAAGGCTGGGAACGCAGCATTAACCTCTCCTCCGATAACCTTAGAGAAGACGGTCAAGAAGAAGGTTTGCTGGCTGCGCTTGGCACAATCTCATTCGACCGATACCCGCGAATTGCCATTGTGGATGATGAACCCAATGTACGCACCCTGATTCGACGCATCCTCCAATCACAGGGTAATTATCAACTCAGTGAAGCGAGTAATGGTAAAGACGCTATCGAAATGATCAACCGGGAGAAACCCAGTTTAATCCTGCTTGACTTGATGATGCCCGATATGGATGGTTTCCAGGTTATGGACGCTCTCCAAACCAAAAAAGAAACCAAAGATATTCCAATCATCGTCATAACCGCCAAAGAGCTGACCCCAGCGGAAAACAAACGTCTGAAAGGCCACATCCAATCATTGATGCAAAAAGGCAACTTCATGAATGATGATCTTTTGGATGAGGTCAGAGCGCTTCTTAAGTAGAGCTTAAAATGGATGAGCATAAAAAAGGGGTACTGGCTTCGCTATCATCTGCCTTGCTGCTCGGTTTAACACCAATTTTTGGTAAGCAATCCATTCTCTTAGGTTTTACTCCTTTGGCGGTTGTGGCGATTCGCTCAACTATTGCTGCCTTACTCTTATTATTTTTTTTACTACTCTCTAAGCGGTCCTTTTTTTTCATTCACCCCGTTGGATTGGCAGGCTGCATCATTGCTGGGTTTGTAAATGGAATAGGCTCGATCTTTTATTACACCGCGCTTTCCCGCTTGGATACGAGTATTGGCCAATTGCTTTATGCTTTTTATCCCCTTTTCGTAGCCTTATGGCTAATCGCTGACCGGCAGTCTGTAAGCAGAGTCACAATCTTCAGGCTCATCCTGATAATACCCGGCGTTTTCTTGCTCATTTCAAATTCCGAAAAAGGGGTCGATTTACTTGGAGCAGTTTTGATGATTGGAGCTTCTCTGCTGTATGCATTGCACTTGATCGTCAATCAAAGAGTTCTGTATGAAGTACCAGCGCCAACTGTCACGCTATACACACTGGCATCCATGGCGGTTACCGTTACAGTTGCCTTCTTGCTCTTTCATCCCCAGTTACCGATATCCGGAACTTCCTGGTGGCCATTGCTTGCGTTAGCAGCTATCACTTTCCTCTCCAGAATAACGCTTTTCCTAGGAGTGAAAAACATTGGGGGATTACGCACTTCGATTTTAGGGCTGGGAGAATTGCTGGTAACGATCGTTCTCGCGCAGGTCTGGTTGGGAGATCGTTTATCGATAATTCAGTGGGTTGGCGCCTTTCTCATCGGCCTGAACTTGTTTCTCGCAACATTCGATAAACCCACGCCTCAAAAACGACAAGCACGTGGATTCTTACGCTGGTTGGATCCACCCTCCGTTCACCCAACGGATTTTCCCTTTCAAGATCAATAAAAAGAGAACCGTTCAACGGTTCTCTCTTATTTCAGGGGTGGGCGATGGGGGTCGAACCCACAACATCGTGATCCACAGTCACGCACTCTGCCATTGAGCTACGCCCACCATAAACAGGCAAATTCTATCACAGCCCTTCCGCGTTCGCAAGGAATTGCTTGACAGCAGCCGGTGCATCTGAAATTTTTACTTGAATCTGAGTACGCGCAGATAAATTCTTTACGGTCACCATTCCCGCCTGTGCCTCGTCCGGACCAAGCACGAGACAGACTTTGATCCCCATGTGGTCAGCATATTTTAATTGTTTGGGCAATTTAGCAGCTTCAGGGTAACAAAGCGTTTTAATCCCCTGATCTCGAAGGAGCTTGGCGACTTCTAACGAAGGACCAATCAAAGATTCATCAAAAATGGTAACTAAAACGGTGTTTCCTAATATATTTATTTCAGGGAGCAAGCCGAACTTTTCCAGAAGCAAGCTGATCATCACATCGCCCATGGCAAAACCGACGCCGGGCAATGGATCTCCTCCAACATCCCCAACCAGATTATCATAATGGCCGCCGCCAAGCACAGCCCGGCCATCTCCAGTGACATCCCAGGCTTCAAAAACGATGCCTGTATAGTAGTCCAGCCCGCGAATGATGGAAGGGTCATACCTAACATAATCCTTTACCCCCATTTGCTCCAAAGCTGCAATTATCCGCCTCAATTCAGGTGATTTTTTCCAAAGTTCTTTATCATCCAACAATTTCTTGAGATTGTCCAACTCGAGAAGTGAAAGCCCTATGTCCTGCCCATATTGATTCCATGCATCACTCTGCATCTTATCCCGGTGATCTATCAATCTGAAAATATCTTTGTGTTTCTCCTTTTCGATCCCCAATCCGATTAATTCCTGTTCCATCAATTTGCGGTGATTGACTGAAATCAGGACTTGTTGTGGAGAAATGCCTACGCTTTTCAAGAAACTGGCACATATCGCCACCAGTTCTGCATCCGCTTCAGGATTGTTCACACCAATTTGATCAATGTTCCATTGAAAGAATTCCCGGGTACGACCTTTTTGCGGACGTTCATAGCGCCAAAACGGTCCAAAAGACCACCACTTGAGAGGAAAAACCAACCCTCCTTGTTTTTGTGCTACCATCCGGGCCAATGATGGTGTTAATTCCGGTCGCAGGGTGATCAATTCTCCGCTGCGATCCGGGAAAACAAACGCCTGCTCTTTGACCAATTCTTCCCCAGACTTGGCAGCATAGAGATCAATTTTCTCCAAAAATGGGCCATCCCATTCCTGATAACCAAATGATTCGGAAACCTCTCGTAATTTTCCGTATAACCATGTGCGGATTTCCATGGTTTCAGGATAAAATTCACGGGTTCCTTTTACAGCTTGAATGGTCGGTTTCATTTTATTAACCTTTTAGAAAATTGATAGATGAATTTTAACATAAAATCAAATTCATCAAATGATGAAAAACAATGATGGTTACCACTTGCTAAAACCGAGTACTTAAAGGTATCATCAGTGATGTTTTAGCCACTAATCAACCAATTATTTATCGACAGGCAAATTTATGAACGTATTAGATTTAATTACATTGATCAATGGAAAGCTTTTAAATCAAAATGCCAATCTCACCCGCGAAATCAAAGGTGGTTGTGGTGCTGATCTGATGAGTGATGTCCTCGCATCGATCCAACCGGAAGCTGTGTTGTTGACGGGTTTGTGTAACCCGCAAGTCGTGCGTACTGCGCAAATGGCAGATATTGCAGCAATCATTCTGGTGCGCGGGAAAGTTCCTCCACAAGAGACGATTGATCTGGCTGCTGAAGAAAAAATCGCTTTAATTTCTTCACCCTTTGGAATGTTTGAGCTTTGTGGACGACTTTATCAGGCTGGTTTACACAGCCTGGAAGCGCCTGTTTCAGATCCATCCTGTGGTTGTTGAAGAATAGCGAGGAAAAATGGGCGAATCCTCCCAAGTTCACGGTAGGATCATCACAGACCAACAAGCAGATAATATTACTCGTGTAGAAGAATTAGCTTATGAATTAAAAGTAAATCAGGTGATGACCAGAGATTTGATCACGGTCACCCCTGAAACGCGCATGGAAGAAGCACTCGAATTATTCCGAAAAGATCGGATTTCAGGTGCTCCTGTTATTTCCGAAAATAAATTGGTAGGTGTCGTAAGCATTGAAGACTTGATCCATTGCCTCCAGAAAAATGACCTTAATTCAACTGTCGCCAATTACATGTCAGCCAAACCGGTGACAGTGAGAGGATCGGATCCAGTCATCGAAGCCCTCAAATTATTCGTTAATTCCAATTATGGGCGACTACCAGTTCTTGATTCAGATCAAACCCTCATCGGTATCATCACCAAAGGTGACCTCACCAGCGGCATTCTAAAAGCTCTTCAACAAGACTATCAGGAAGAAGAAGTCCGGCGTTATCGCGCCAGCCATCTCTTTGAGGATATTGAATCCGATCGTTCCAGCCTGATCCTGCGATATACGATCAAGCAAGGTGACTTTATGCGTGGTGGTGCAGCTTCATCGGCGATAAAACGGGCCTTGTTGCGGCTAGGAGCTACCCCCCAAATTGCCCGCCGAACAGGTATCGCAGTTTACGAAGCCGAGATGAATTTAATTATCCACACCACAAACGGTGGAGTGATTAGGGTCGAGATAGAACCCGATCAAATTTCCATTAATGTATATGATGATGGGCCTGGTATCGAGGATATTAATCTGGCTATGAAACCCGGTTATTCCACGGCGAGCGAAACCGTCCGGGAGCTGGGTTTTGGTGCAGGGATGGGATTGGCAAACATTCAGCGTTGTGTAGATTCCATGCGGCTGGAGTCAGTATTTGGCAAGGGAACTTCCCTTAAATTGAAAATCTCGCTTCCAAATAAAGAGACAGTTGGCGAAGGTAATTCTACAAATGAGGAGGAATAAATGAATTTACAGACCATGATCGATTCTCTCCACCTAAAGCCATTAACAGAACCAAAAGACTATCAAGCGATCTTGCCCACTTGCGGTTATGCTTCTGACCTGTTGAGTTGCGTTATGGCTGGAGCAGCCCATCAATCTGTTTGGGTCACTTTACAAGCCCATATCAACATTGTCGCAGTTGCTTCATTACTGGATCTTTCGGCGATTATCATCACGGAAGATGCTCAACCAGATGCAGCTACCATTGCCAAAGCAAATGAAGAAGGCATAAATATCTTTTCGATAAATGAACCTACTTTTTCAGTAGTCGGTAAATTATGGGAATTGGGACTGCACTGCCAACAACCCAATAATACATAATCTCATCGTGAACGAAAATTTACACCCTTTCCGCGTTGAGTTACACGTGCACACCGTTTTATCTCCCTGTGCCGAGGTGGAAATGATTCCACCATTGATTGTAGAAGAATCCATTGCGCGCGGAATCGGTATCATTGCCATAACCGATCATAATGCGACCGCCAATATTCAGGCAGTCCAAAAAGCAGCCGAAGGGAAACCTCTTCTCGTGCTCCCGGGTATGGAATTGCAAACTTCAGAAGAAGTTCATTCTCTGTGTATCTTTGAAAAACTCGCCCAGATCGAAGAATTTCAAAAAATCATTTCTCATGCTTTGCCCCACATATCGAACCAACCCGCCCATTTTGGCGAACAATTCGTCGTCGATGAGACGGGCGAATTCATTCGGCGGGAAGAACAATTGCTGATCGTATCGGCTGACCTCACCTTAAGTCAAGCCTGGAAATATGTCATTGAATTAGGCGGCCTCTTCATCCCTGCCCATGTGAACCGGAAAGCCTTTGGATTACTTGAGAATCTCGGTTTCGTTCCTCAAGACATTCCTCTACACACCCTCGAGATCTCACGGCATCTCCCTGCGAATGAAGCAACAATTAAATTTCCACAGTTGTCAGGGCATACGCTTATTAAAGGCGGTGATGCTCACCGGCTGGAGGAACTTGGCGGGTTCAATGAATTCTGGTTGGCCTCGCCTTCTTTTAACGAGATCAAAGCGGCACTTAAAGGACTTGATGGCCGGAAGGTCATTATCAGAGACAGTATTTAAATTTTTATCGATCTCTCATCATTTATCGTTTTAATACCTGAAATATTACCAAATTCATCAAAAAGGTTGAGGGTTATCCGACCTAAATTGACCACGGATATTCAGGTTTGCAGTAAAATCAGTAATTGAATAATCTGGATTGGATAAAAACTATCTTTTTGTAGATAACATTTGGCATTATGCATTTCTGCAAAGTTGTCTAGACTGAAATTGTCTGATCAGGTGCATTATGCCCCTTTACAAAATTGATTTCGGAGTTTTTTATGGTAAATGATGTGATGACAAACAAAATCGTGGTTGATGGTCCACTGGCAGATCCTAAAAGAAAAGCCATTATTGACCAGATCATCGATGAGAATATTTCAAGACCAGGTGCAACGATGGTAGTCTTAAATGAGCTTCAGGCTGCTATTGGCTTTGTTTCAGAAGAAATGCAAGGGTACGTCGCCGAAAGGTTACAGGTTCCTGTTTCAAGAGTTCACGGCGTAATTTCTTTTTATTCCTTTTTTACCACCACCCCACGCGGCAAACATACTGTCAAGTTCTGCATGGGTACTGCTTGTTATGTAGGTGGAACTCAAGCTTTGATCGAAAAAGCAAAACAGGTTTTAGGGGTTGGCCCTGGCTTGACCACCCCAGATGGTAATATCACGGTCGAAATTTGCCGCTGCGTGGGGGCTTGTTCCCAGGCCCCGGTAATCGTTGTCGATGAAGAAGTCATCGGCCGGATGAAACCGAATAAATTACCACAAGCACTAAAGTCTATCCAAACCATTACCGAGTAATCATTGTGCGTGAACTCTCACTTCACCTGCTCGATATTGCAGAAAATAGCGTTGCCGCTAATGCGAGCCAGATAAAGATTGAAGTGATCGAAGATACAAAATCAGATCTTTTACAAATGAGTGTAGAGGATAACGGCAAGGGAATGGATGCCGAAATGGTAGCAAGTGTAGTCGATCCATTTGTGACTTCGCGTACTACCCGAAAAGTGGGTTTAGGTATTCCCCTGCTAAAAGAAGCGGCTGAAGCATGTAATGGTTTCTTGAAAATTACTTCAGGGGTTGGCGTTGGCACCGGCTTGTTCGTCCAATTTCAACGCAGTCATATCGATCGCATGCCTTTGGGTAATTTAGGTGACACGTTTTTGCACCTTCTCATTGCCAATCCATCCATCCATTGGTTATTCTATTATCGAGTGGATGATAAGGTTTTTGATTTCGATGATGCTCCGATCAAACGCGAACTGGAAGGTATTTCATTGACAGAACCATCGATCCTAAACTATCTACGCGAGACGATTGAGATCGGTATCCAGGCACTCAATACCAGTGATGCTGGAGAGAAAATAAATTCATTCAAGTCTGCAGGAGAGAAAAAATGACCACAATTAAAAGCCTCGAAGACTTAAAAAAAGCCCGTGAAGAAGCACTAAAAAAACGTGACGTAAAAGCAGCAGCAGGTACAGCTCAGGTGATCGTAGGCATGGGCACCTGCGGAATCGCTGCTGGAGCACGCGATACCATGAAGGCGATCCTCGATACGATCGAAAAAGATTCACTCAACGGCATCATCGTCACTCAAACAGGTTGTATTGGCCTATGCGAAAAAGAACCCATTGTCCAGGTAGTCATTGGGAACCAACCCAAAGTGACTTATGGGAAAGTAGACCCAGAAGTAGCAAAAAGGATTTTGAAGGATCACGTAATTAACGGCAAGCCGGTTTCTGATCACGTTATACAAATGTGATTTATCATCGCTGATTACATAACATTTTTATTAAAGCTGAGAAGGTATTGCAAATGAAGTATTATCGCTCGCATGTATTAGTCTGTGTCGATCCGGAGTGCCTAAAAAAAGGCGCGCATGAGGTAGAGGACGCATTACAAGATGAGCTCGTAGCCCAGGGTCTGATCGATGAAGTTCAGGTTCTCGAAACATCACGCATTGGAGATTGTGCCAATGGGCCTGAGTTAATGGTCTATCCCGAAGGTGTGCATTATACCAACCTGACTCCCAATGATATTCCGTATCTTGTTGAAGAACACTTCCTAAAAGGGCGGATCGCTACTAAATTTGTTCAAGAAGATAAAAAAGTAATCGATGAAGAATTAAGCGCACCTACATCAAAAGAGGTACGGGTGGTCCTCAGAAACTGCGGTGTGATCGATCCCGAAAATATCGAAGACTACATTGCCGAAGATGGGTACCAGGCGCTTGGTGAAGTATTGACCGAATATTCCCCCGAACAGGTTATTGATATCGTCCTCCGTTCGGGCTTACGCGGTCGCGGTGGAGCAGGTTTCCCAACCGGGAAGAAATGGCAATTCTGCCGTGCCTCGGCTGAGACTCCCAAATATGTCATTTGCAATGCCGATGAAGGTGATCCTGGTGCCTTCATGAACCGTCGGGTTCTCGAAGGGGATCCACATTCTGTACTGGAAGGCATGATCATCGGCGCCTATGCAATTGGCAGCAGCCAGGGTTACATCTACTGCCGGGCAGAGTACCCAATAGCAGTGCGCACCCTAAATATTGCTATTAAACAGGCTCGCAACATGGGGCTTCTTGGAAAGAATATATTGGGTTCTGGTTTCGATTTTGATATCGAAGTCCGCATGGGTGCCGGGGCGTTTGTCTGCGGCGAAGAAACCGCTTTGATGGCCTCCATCGAAGGTCGTCGTGGTGAACCTCGCCCACGTCCACCATTCCCGGCGGTCAAAGGCTTGTTCATGAAGCCTTCCAATATTAACAATGTCGAGACCTACTCCAACATTCCGCAAATTATCCTACGCGGACCTGAATGGTACGCCAGTATGGGTACCGAGAAATCCAAGGGAACAAAGACATTTGCTTTAGCTGGTGATGTGAAACATACCGGTTTGATCGAGGTTCCCTTTGGGTTGACATTACGAGAAATCATTTTCGATGTCGGCGGAGGGATCAAGGATGATAAAGAATTCAAAGCCATTCAGACCGGCGGCCCGATGGGCGGTTGTTTACCCAAAGAATACCTCGATTTACCCATGGATTATGAAGAATTAGCGAAAGCAGGATCCATCATGGGTTCAGGCGGCCTTGTAGTCATGGATGAGGGAACGTGCATGGTTGATATTGCACGCTTCTTCATGGAATTCATTCAGGATGAGAGCTGCGGTAAATGCACTCCCTGCCGTGTGGGAACTAAACGCATGCTGGAAATCCTGGAACGAATTTGCGACGGCAAAGGCCAGGAAGGTGACATCGAAACACTTGAAATGTTATGCGAACAAATCCGACAAGATAGCCTTTGCGGTTTGGGTCAGGGTGCTCCCAACCCCGTCGTCAGTACGCTGAAACATTTCCGTGATGAATATGAAGCACATATTTATGAAAAACGTTGCCCTGCAAAAGTTTGTAAGTCCTTGATCCGCTATGAAATTGTCGAAGGTGTGTGTACCGGATGCACCGTCTGTGCACGTAACTGTCCGGTCACTGCAATCACCGGTGAACGTCGCCAAACCCATGTCATTGACCCGGATATTTGCATCCGTTGCGGAATATGTATGCAAGTTTGTAACTTTAATGCCATTGTCATTAAGTAATACGGGGAATCAATCCCCCTTTAATCCAAAGAACGCTCGACCAACGCAGCGAGGAGGATTAGTATGACATTTGAACAGATCGATAGCTCAGTCATCCAGAAATCAGTCGATGAAGCTATCCAACGCTATGGTGCAAAGCAAGATGAGTTAATTCCGATTTTGAGCGAGGTCAACCGGTCGATCGGCTATCTGCCCGGCGAAGCTCTGGACGAAATCAGTAAACAACTCAAGCTGCCAAAAAGCCAGCTTTTCTCAGTGGCCAGTTTCTACCGAATGCTCTCGACAAAGCCACGCGGCCGTCACGTCATCCAGTTTTGCGAGAATGCCCCGTGCCATATTGCCGGGGGCCGTCAGGTTTGGCAAGCATTGGTCGATGAGCTCCATCTAGAAGCGGAAGAAAACAGTGCTGATGGAAAGTGGTCCTTGTTGACCACCAGTTGTCTGGGGATTTGTGGAGTGGGTCCGGTCATGATGATCGATGATGACATTTATGGCAATGTTGACCCGAAAGCAGTACCCGATATTCTTTCTCGCTATCACTAAAGGAGGCTGACATGAAAGCAATTCGCTCAATGGTATTGGTCTCCAGTGACCCAATAAGTATCGAACGTGGCGCTAAAGACGTATATCAAGCTTTACAACGTGAGATAAAAGCTTTTGACCTGGAAAATGAAATCTCCTTAACCATGGTCGGGGACATTGGTCGCCATGACGCCTCCCCGCTCGTAATCGTTTATCCCGAAGCGGTGATTTATGGACCGGTGAAAGAATCCGATGTTCATTTTTTAGTAGAAGAGCATTTATTTAAAGGTCGTATTGCCGCCGGATTACAGGCCCCAACACGCGAATTGACCGGTAAAATTGCTTGGCTTTCAGCCCGAAAAGGAACTTTACCTGCCGAACAACGCATCGTTCTCGAACGCGCTGGAATCATCGACCCCGATTCGATCGATGACTATATCATTCACGACGGTTATCAGGCATTGGCAAAAGCCTTGACCGAAATGACTCCCGAGCAGATATTCGATACCCTTGAAAAAGCCGGCCTGCGTGGTCGCGGCGGTGCTGGATTCCCCACTGGAACCAAATGGCGCTTTGTTAAAAAAGCCCCTGGAAGCAAGAAATATGTTATTTGTAATGCCGATGAAAGTGAACCCGGAACTTTCAAAGATCGTTTAATCCTTGAAGGCGACCCTCATGCAATCGTCGAAGCATTAGCCATTGCTGCTTATGCAGTTGGGGCAGATGAAGGGTATATCTACATCCGCGGGGAATACACGATAGCGCAACAACGTCTCCATCGAGCCATTGAACAGGCCCGTGAAATGGGATTTCTGGGAGAAAAGATTTTTAACACTGATTTCAAATTTGATCTCCACATTCATTCAGGCGCAGGCGCCTATATATGCGGAGAAGAAACTGCTCTCATTGAATCCATCGAGGGTAAACGTGGCGAGCCGCGCGCTCGTCCTCCATACCCGACCACCAACGGCCTTTGGGATCATCCTACCCTGGTGAATAATGTAGAAACCTTGGCCAACGTGGGACCGATCCTGCGTAACGGACCGCAATGGTATCGCAGTTTTGGTACTCCCTCGAGCCCTGGAACAAAAGTGTACACTATCCTGGGCAACACCAATGTGACTGGTTTGATCGAAGTACCCATGGGAATTACTTTACGCGAAGTGATCGCCATCTATGGCAAGGGAATGAAGAACGATAAATCATTCAAATTGGCACAAACGGGTGGCTCATCCGGTTCGATTATTCCGGCAAGTTTACAAGATACTCCCATGGATTTCGATTCCTTCTCCAAAGCCGGAGTTGCACTCGGTTCAGGTGCCTTGCTGATTTGCGATGAAGATACGTGCGTGGTCGATCTGGCCAGAGTATTATTGAACTTCTTCCGCAAGGAAAGCTGCGGAAAATGTACTCCTTGCCGGGTTGGCAACCAACGTGCTTTTGAGATTTTGACCAATATTTCAGAAGGTACTGGCGTGTTATCAGATCTGACAGATCTAATGAACTTAAGCGATAACCTATACCAACTTTCCAATTGTGGACTTGGTCAAACCGCAGGAGCTCCGATCCGCGATATTCTGAATTATTTCCGCGCTGAAGTAGAAGCACACATTCGTTTAAAGGTCTGCCCAACGGGTGTTTGCCCGATGAGCGGCAAGAGAATCTAGGATTTATCCATAGCATTTTTGATAGGAGAGATTCGATAATGGTCACCGTTACGATCGATGGCAAAAAAATAGAAGTTTCAGAAGGGACCACTGTGCTGCGAGCAGCACAATCCGCAGGGATCAACATCCCCACCCTTTGCGATCATCCATATCTGACACCATATGGTGGCTGCCGCCTGTGCCTGGTCGAGGTAGAAGGTGCTCGTACCCTACAACCATCCTGTACGTTGCCAGTCAGCAACAATATGGTAGTAAAAACAGATACGCAAAAAGTACTAGACGCGCGCAAATTCGTTTTGACCCTGATCTTCAGTGAGCGAAATCATTTCTGCCCGTATTGCCAGGTCAGTGGCGGCGATTGCGAGCTCCAGAATTCGGCTTACCATGAAGGGATGACACATTGGCCGTTACAACCTAACTGGCAACCCTATCCTATGGATGCCTCACACCCCTATATTATTCTCGAAAACAACCGTTGCATCCTGTGCCGCCGTTGCGTACGTGCGTGCGGCGAATTGGTAGGCAACTATACTCTGGGTTTTGAAGAACGCGGCGCAAACAGTCTCTTGGTGGCCGATACAGGTGTAGTACTTGGCGAGAGTTCCTGTATCTCTTGTGGTACCTGTGTTCAAGTCTGCCCAACCGGCGCTTTGATCGATCGCTGGAGCGCTTACCGGGGCCACGATGAACAGGCAATCGACACCCAAACCATTTGTGTCGGCTGTTCCATTGGTTGCGGAATTAATGTATTCACCCGCGATAATAATCTATTGCGCATCGATGGCAATTGGGACGCTCCAGTCAACGAAGGCGTAATCTGCGAAATTGGCCGTTTCAAACCCATGAATGAGAAATGCGACCGATTGGTGACCCCCATGATCCGTAAAAACGGGTCGCTCAAAGCAACCACCTGGGAAGAAGCTCTCAAGGTAACTTCCTCTGAGTTGAAATCTCACAAAGGCAAAAAGGGCGACGGTATTGCGGCTATGATTTCCACCCGGCAATCCATCGAGACAATTTCTCACTTCAAAGGTCTATTCAGCGAAGGCCTTGGTAGCGAATTGGTGACCACCACTGAAGAAGGCGCATTTACTGAATCCGCTGCAAAAGTAGCCGGTTCTCTGGGTAAGGCTTTCGAAGGAAAACTGATAGATATGCTCGACGCTGATAGCTTCATGGTGCTAGGTACCGACCTGGTAAAAGATCACCAGGTGGCCGGTTTCTTTATCAAAAGAGTGATCGGCAATGGCCCCCGCTTACTGGTATTGGATGCTGAAGAAAACCCATTGAGTCTTCTTGCAAACAAGGCCCTGAAAAACAAGAAGAATACATTTGAAGATGCCATAAACGCTTTATCTGCTGCAGTGGTAAAACTTGGCCTTACCAAAGAAAAGACATCTATCAAAGCGACGGATCTCGATGGCTTTGCCACAAAAACCGGTTTAAAATCCGAAGATTACCTTGATGCCGCTTATGTCATTGCCACCCAAAAGCCCATGATCGTGTATGAAAAAGGGGTTTCTGCTGCTGCATTGAAAGACTTCGCGCAATTGATCGGTGCCAAATTGATCAGCGTCAAAGGCAAAGCAAACAGTCTAGCAGCTTCTCAATTCGGTCTGGAAAAACCCGTAAAACTTGGCGCTCACAAAGCTCTGGTCGTTGTTCTTGGTGACGATGAAATCAGCCAAAAAATGATCAAAGACTTCGAGAAGGTTCCCTTCAAAGTGGTCATCGCCAGTTCCTCTTCAGCTTTGACTGCCATGGCCGACGTGGTTCTTCCTGCTGCGAACTGGTTGGAACAAGAAGGACATTACCTTAGCCTGGATGGACGATTACAAAAAGCCAATCGCTGCCTTACTCCAGCCACTGAGGTTCGTTCCACTGATGCTATTTTATTAGCGCTGGCTGAAACTACAGGCATCAAGCTGAATAACGACTGGACAACAGAACTGCATCACCGAGTTGCAGCGACTGAAATTGTGAACTAACTCTTTTGAGCCAAAGATAGTAAAAGGAGAGTATATGGGTAAACCAAAAGTCTCGTCAGATTGGATGGCAGGTTGTGCAGGCTGCCATATGTCATTACTGGATATGGATGAGAGAATCGCAAAAATTATTGAGTTAGTTGATCTTCGTTCCACCCCTATCACCGATTTAAAGGTACCCGATGCTACCGGTGTAGATGTGGGTATACTCGAAGGCGGTGTAAACAACACAGCTAATGAGGAAGTGGCTTTACGAATGCGCAGCCGCTGCAAAATTCTGGTCGCGCTGGGTGATTGTGCAGTTTTTGGCGGTGTACCAGCTATGCGCAATTTCTTCACCATCGAAGAATCTCTGCGACGTGCTTATATCGAAACCGAAAGCACAGATGACAGCGGAAAAATCCCCAATGATCCCGAATTATGCGTGCCTACTAAAGTACGCGCACTACAGGAAGTTGTCCCTGTAGATGTGTTCGTCCCAGGCTGCCCACCCGATGCCGATACAATCTTCTATGTCTTGAGTGAATTGGCTCAAGGTCGCATCCCTGATATGAAGGGTGACAAGCTAGATTGGCATTAATTCTAGGAGGTATTAAATGGTAGCAAAAAAAATAACCATTGAACCAGTTACCCGCATCGAAGGGCATGCCAAGGTGACCATCCGTCTCAACGATGCCGGAAAAGTAGAACACGCTTATTTACACATCAATGAATTCCGTGGTTTTGAGAAATTCTGTGAAGGCCGCATGGTCTTTGAAATGCCACTTATCACTCCGCGCATTTGCGGTATCTGCCCAGTAAGCCACCATCTGGCTTCAGCCAAGGCTGGAGATGCAGTTCTGGGTGCCCCGCCTCCGCGGCCAGCCTCATTACTGCGTGAATTAATGCACATGGGGCAAATCGTCCAGAGTCACGGTATGCATTTCTTTGAACTGGCCGGCCCAGACTTACTGCTCGGCTTCGACTGTGATCCTGCCACCCGAAACATCGTTGGCTTGCTACAGGCCAACCCTGAACTTACCTTGAAAGCAGTCAACCTACGCAAATGGGGGCAGGAAATCATCGCCACTCTGGGTGGACGTCGTATTCATCCTGTCTTTGCAGTCCCAGGCGGTGTCAACAAATCGCTCAAGAAAGAAGAACGCGAAACCATCCTGGCCGGTTATGACGACACCATCGCCACTATCAAAGTTGGCCTGGATATCATCAAGGGTTGGGCTGAAGCGAATATGGAAGATATCAATAAGTTTGCTGTCTTCCCCACCGGATATTTCGGCCTCGTCGATCCTGAAAACGCATTGGAATTATATGAAGGCCAAATTCGCTTGATCGGTCGAGATGGAAATCAACTCGAAAAATTCGAACCCAGCCATTATCTGGATTACATCGCTGAACACGTCGAAAATTGGTCATACTTAAAGTTCCCATATTACAAGAAACTTGGTTTCCCCGGTGGTGTATATCGTGTCGGTCCTCTTGGCCGCTTGAATAATTCCGAAAAGATCACCACACCAATGGCCAATGAAGAGTTCAAAAAATTCAAGGCTCTCAATCATGGTAAACCAGTGGAGAACACTCTTTACTACCATTATGCCCGCCTGATCGAATGCCTTTATGCTGCTGAACATGTCAAAGATCTGTTGGATGACCCTGACATTTTCAGCACCGAAATTCTCAACACCTGCCACAATCCACAACCGCAGGGTGTAGGCGTTGTCGAAGCTCCGCGTGGAACTCTCATTCATCATTATTGGGCTGACGAACACGGTAAGATTGAAAAAGTCAATCTCATTGTCTCCACCGGTCATAATAACTGGGCCATGTGCGAAGCAGTCGATAGTGTTGCAAAAACTTACATTACCGGACCGGATATTCGTGAAGGCCTTTTGAACCGGGTTGAGGCCGCCGTACGAGCTTATGATCCCTGCCTCTCTTGCTCTACACATGCTGTTGGTCAAATGCCCATCGTCATCGAAGTACGTGATCCAGAAGATCACCTTGTGCAAACCCTCAGCCGCGGCTAAGCTCGTCATCCGCAAGACGACGAAAAGATCAACCGAAGTAAAGCGATGCCACAGTTCATTTGGCATCGCTTTTTGAAAGGTAGAAAGTTGAAATATCTATTCCTTGGTTACGGAAATATTGACCGCCAAGATGACGGTGTTGCCTGGTATCTGTTAGGTGAGGTAATGAAGCGGCTTCAATACCCTCTCCCTTTCCAACCAGAAGACGAAATGCCTATTGTCTTTGGTGCTTACACATTTGATTTCCAGTTACAACTGACCCCGGAAATGGCCGATTCCCTGAATAGTTATGACCGGGTTTGTTTCATGGATGCACATACCGGAAATGTTCCAGAAGACGTTCACATCGAGAAGCTGATTCCACATTATCAAAATTCACCATTTACACATCATATGACGGCTGCTACACTATTATCATTATGTAAAGTGATCCACCATCACACCCCTGAAGCAGTGCTCATCTCAGTTCGGGGGTACGAATTTAATTTTACCCGCTCTCTTTCATCCAATACAGCAGACCTCATCTTACCAGCTGTGGATACCATTTTCGAGTGGACCGATAATTCAGGAGGAAATAATGACCACCAATGACGAAGCAAAATCAATTTATCTCACTCCCAGAGAAATGACAATAAAGGCCGAGGAGCTGGCTATTGGCAAAGCCAAGCTGTCAATAAGTAAACTTTTACTTCTGGGGATTCTTGCGGGAGCCTATATTGCCCTGGGAGCCGTCTTTTCAGCGGTTGCGGTCACCGGTATGTCGGGCGTATGGCCTTATGGTATTACGCGTATTACCGCCGGGGTTACCTTCTCACTTGGTTTGATCCTGGTGCTCGTAGGCGGCGCAGAACTTTTCACCGGGAATAATTTGATGATCATCGCCCTTTTCAGTCATAAAATCACATTCTCAGCGCTATTACGTAACTGGGGCTGGGTTTACCTGGGTAATTTTATCGGCTCAGTAATCATTGCCCTACTGGTCATTTGCTCCCGGATGTATACCTTTGCCAGCGGTGAATTGGGGAAAACGATCCTGAATGTTGCCAATAATAAAACTCATTACACATTTATTCAGGCCATTGCTCTGGGTATCCTGTGTAACATCCTGGTTTGTCTGGCCGTGTGGCTAACGTACAGCACCCAAAATACCGGAGCCAAGATCCTGGCGATCATCTTTCCGATTTCGGCATTTATCGCCGCCGGATTCGAACATAGCGTCGCCAACATGTACATTCTTTCAGTCGGTCTATTTCTCAAGGGCATAGATCCTACATTTGTTGCAGGTCTAAAACTGGACCTAACGAGCCTCACCTGGATCAACGCATTGGTATTTAATTTATTGCCAGTCACTCTAGGAAATATCATTGGTGGCGCAGGTTTTGTTGGGTTGATGTACGCCTTTATTTATCGGGAATAAACCTACCTTCGAAGATGTGACAAGAGACAGTTTCAGCATGACAATAAACACTATTCAAGGGGTGCAATCTCTGCTATCTTAATGTGAAGTTGACTAGACAAGGAATCAACATTATGGTAAAACATCCCGAAATGATCGAAGTACTGAAAACCATCCCTATATTTCTGGATTTAAAACCCTTTCAATTGGCTAGGTTAGCCAGTGCAGTCAGTGTCATTGAACTGGACCCAGATTTCCAATTAATTACCGAGGGTGATCCCCTCGATTACACCTACATCCTTCTCGAAGGCGAAATGACGGTCAAGTCATTTGTTCCTTCGATTGGCAATATCGACACTTCCCATCTGTGGCCACTGGATGTGTGCGGCTGGTCAGCTTTGACCCCTGTTGTCCGGCAAAGGACCGGCACTGTGGTCACCATCGGCTATTGTCGCCTGCTGAAAATGGATACCCGTATTCTCATCCCCATGTGCGAGGAAGATCATGATATCGGGTTTTGTATCTACAAACGTATTTCCAACGTGGCCGCCCGGACTTTCTTAACCACTCGTCTCCAGCTTATGAACCTGATCGTAAAAGAAATTCAAGTCTCCTCGAACGATCTCAGACCCTGACGGGAGAATAGAAACACTATAAAACAATGGGAACCTTTATACAAAAGAGAATCTCATGGTTTCGATAACTGCCCCCTCTCTCAAATACTGCTCGGGGGTGCCTAGACCGCGGGGATCATCCGCTGCGCGAATGCGGGCAATGCGAAATAATTCGGAATCAGCGGGGAAAAAGATGGTTTCGATAACTATTCCCTCTCGCGAAAGACGCTCGGGGATGCACCCCCGATGAAGCTGGGGCAGGTAGACCGCAAGGAACGAATCGGAAACAAATACACCAGAGAATCGGTTTGTGAACCAAAAGTATTATTGTAGAAATAATGTTCCATGTTCCTATTGTAGTACAGGTGTCAAGCAGCAGGTAGACAGAAAAAGGTGCCTTCAGATAATCCCCCCAATTTTAGTCCTAATTCGGTTATAATACTTTCACCATGCACGAATTATCGGTAACCGAGAGTATCTTAACCCTTGCGTTGGAAAATGCAAAAAAAGCGAACGCCAGCAAAGTGACCGGTATCAATCTGGTGATCGGCCAGCTTTCCAGTATCGTGGATGATTCAATACAATTCTATTGGGATACCATCAGTGAAGGAACCATTTGCCTGGGTGCAAAACTGAATTTCAACCGCATTCCGGCACTTTTGAAATGTCAAAATTGTCAAAATGAATTCTCCATCGGCCAGGAGTTAGCTCCTTGCCCTGTTTGTGGTAGCTACCGGTCGAGCATCCTGCACGGTGAAGAATTTTATCTGGATAGCATTGAAATCGAAAAAGATCAAGAGGATTCAAAATGAGTGCAATTCGAGTTCCTGTCGTTGAAAAAATACTTAGCGCCAATGATCATATGGCGAATGAAAACCGCTCCCTGCTGGACCAGAATAATGTTTTTTCGATCAATATCATGGCTTCTCCCGGAGCAGGGAAGACCAGCTTCATCCTTCAGACCATTAAACATCTTTCGAATGATCTAAAGATCGGCGTCATCGAAGGCGATACTGCCCCCGTGACCATCGACGCAGATAAGATCATCAAAGCCGGGATGCCAGCCGTCCAAATCAATACAGGAGGCGATTGTCACCTCGAAGCCGTCATGCTCAGTGATGGCATCAAGCAGTTACCTCTGAATGATATCGACGTCATGATCGTCGAAAATGTAGGGAACCTCATTTGCCCAGCTGCCTGGACGCTGGGGACACATATCAGCCTGCTCGTCGCCAGTGTGCCTGAAGGTGACGATAAACCGTATAAATATCCCAATATTTACCGGGGTTTGAACGTTCTCATTATCAATAAAATCGATCTCATGCCCTATGTGGAGTACAACATGGATTACTTCCGTAAGGGTGTGGAGATGCTTAATCCAGGCTTGATCACCTTCCCGCTTTCCTGCCGCACCGGCGAGGGAGTCGATGCTTGGATCGATTGGTTGAAGGTTCAGGTAAAACAATATCGGCAAGGAAAATGACCGCACCGAATTCAGGGCGAAAAATTAAAGTCAAGGGTATCGTTCAGGGGGTCGGTTTCAGGCCTTTTGTTTATGGACTGGCAGAGAAGTATTCCCTCACCGGCTGGGTGCGCAATTCCTCCAGCGGGGTCGATATTGTGTTGAACGGCGCTGCTGGCGACCTCGACCATTTTGTGAGTGAACTCAAGGTCCATCCGCCAATTTTGGCTCAAATCGACCTGCTGGAAGTTCAGGAGATCGCTCCGGATGGTTTTACGGATTTTGTGATTTTACCAAGCCTGCCCGAAGAAGGAGAATTTGTACCAATTTCTCCGGACATGAGCATTTGTGCAGATTGCCAGCGCGAACTGTTTGACCCCGCGAATCGGCGATATCGGTACCCATTCATCAATTGCACCAACTGCGGACCACGTTTTTCGATCATCAAAGATATCCCATACGACCGTCCAAAAACAACCATGGCAGGATTCAAGCTGTGCTCCACCTGTCAGCGTGAGTATGATAATCCGTCCGATCGACGTTTTCACGCTCAACCCACAGCCTGCCCGGATTGCGGCCCCCAGGTCTGGTTTGAAAGCCGAGGGCAACGGTTGGGCGAAAAAGAAGATGCCATCCAGATGGCTCGTCAATGGCTACGCGAAGGAAAGATCGTTGCCATAAAGGGCCTGGGGGGATTTCATTTGGCTTGCGATGCCAGCAACCCTGCTGCCGTCACTCAACTTCGTGACCGTAAAAAACGCAGCGACAAACCTTTCGCCTTGATGGCCTTTTCGCTGAACGAGATTCAGAAATATTGTCTTGTCTCTGCCGCCGAAGCCGAACTGCTCGTTTCACCTCAACATCCAATCGTTTTATTGCAAATGCTTCCCGGGACAGACTTGGCTCCAGCCATCGCTCCCGGTCAAAATCAGTTGGGGTTCATGTTCCCCTATACCCCCTTGCACTTGCTTCTCCTCGAACCCGAAGCTGGTTACCCAACCGCACTGGTAATGACCAGCGGGAATTTGAGTGAAGAACCGGTCGCTTTTGAAGACGCAGAAGCTTTGAACCGCTTATCACCCATCGCCGACGGATTTTTACTCAACGATCGCCCGATCCATATGCGTGTGGATGATTCGGTGTACCGTATTGTACAAAGTCGTCCTTACCCCATTCGCCGATCACGCGGTTATGCCCCACAGGGGATTCAACTTCCGCAGCCAATGGAACAAATCCTGGCGGTGGGCGCCGAATTGAAAAACACCTTCTGCCTGACCCGTGAGAGCTATGCTTTCATAAGCCACCACATCGGTGACCTGGAGAACTACGAAACACTGCAATCTTTTGAAACCGGTATCGAACACTTCAAACGTCTTTTCCGCATCGAGCCCCAACTGGTCTCTGCCGATTTGCACCCCGATTATCTCTCCACCCGTTATGCCCAAGCGTACTGCCGGGAGCACGAAATTCCCTTGATTCAGGTACAGCACCACCATGCGCACCTGGCAGCCTGTCTGGCAGATAACGGCTGGAATACTACCGAACCGGTCATTGGATTGGCATTTGATGGCACTGGGATGGGCACAGACGGGGTAATCTGGGGTAGTGAGGTATTAATAGGTGGTTACAAAGGTTTTAGCCGCCGTTTTCACCTTTCCGAAATGCCGCTGCCCGGCGGCGATGCAGCGACCCGCAACCCAGCCAGAATCGCGCTTGCTTATTTGCACGCCTGCAATCTCGACTGGGAACCCGATTTGCCTTCAGAGCAATTCCTATGCTCAGAGGAACGCACAGTACTGCGGTCCCAGCTCACTTATCAGATCAATACCCCCATGACCACCAGTATGGGGCGTCTGTTCGACGCAGTTTCTGCATTGATCGGCGTGCGCCAAAAAGCCAGTTATGAAGGCCAGGCTGCCATCGAATTCGAGAACCTTTGTGATCCGGACGAAGCCTCTGCCTATCACTTCGAGGTGGATGAGGAGCGAATTCTCGTGGCGCCCCTGTTGGAACAGGTTTATCATGATTGGCGGGAAAATACTGCAAAATCGCTGATCTCTGCCCGCTTTCACAATGGTCTGGCAAACATCCTGCTCGAAATATGCCTAAAACTACAAAGTGAAACCTCTCTCGATACAGTTGCATTCTCAGGAGGTGTGTGGCAAAATATTACATTGCTTCATAAAACACTGACTCGTATGAACCAGTCGGGTTTTAAAACATTGATCCACCGACAAGTACCTACAAATGATGGTGGTATTTGTTTGGGGCAGGTCATGATCGCAGCTTTTGCGAGAAAGAATTAGAGGTAGAAATGTGTTTGGCAGTTCCCGGAAAAATTACTGAAATTACCCCCACGCCCGGAGCTTTAATGGGCAAAGTCGATTTTGGCGGCGTCATCCGCGAAGTATGTCTTGAAGCGATCCCTGATGCAAAAATCGGTAACTATGTCATCGTGCATGCGGGTTTTGCCCTGAATATATTGAGTGAAGAGGAAGCCCAAGAAACCCTTTCGGCTTTACGCGAATTAGGGGATATCGAAGGCGAACTTGCTATTGGCCTTGACCCCATGGGACTATAAATAAATATGCGTTACGTAGATGAGTTTCGTGATTCTGAACTCACTAAAATCCTGGTGGATCGCATTCACCGGGTAACGAAGCATCCCTGGGTGATCATGGAAATCTGCGGCGGTCAAACCCACTCGATCCTGCAAAATGGCATCGACCAACTCTTGCCCAAGGAAATCGAACTTGTCCACGGCCCAGGTTGCCCGGTTTGCGTTACTTCGCTTGAATTGGTGGATAAAGCCCTGGCAATCGCCGCCATGCCCAACGTGATCTTTTGCTCTTTCGGCGATATGTTACGAGTCCCCGGTTCAGGCAAAGATCTATTCTCGGTGCGTGCATCCGGCGGCCAGGTAAGGATCGTCTATTCTCCTTTGGATGCAGTCAAAATTGCCCAGGCCAATCCCGATAAAGAAGTCGTTTTCTTTGCCATCGGCTTTGAGACAACCGGGCCGGCCAATGCCATGAGCGTCATTCAAGCCAAAGCACTGGGGATCAAGAACTTCTCGGTCCTGGTCTCTCAGGTCACCGTTCCGCCCGCCATGCATGTCATTCTAGGTTCCCCACAAAACCGTGTGCAGGGATTTTTGGCTGCCGGTCACGTGTGCGCTGTCATGGGCTACTGGGAATACCCCCCCATTGCAGAAAAATACCAAATTCCAATTGTGGTGACAGGTTTTGAGCCCATCGACCTGCTCAAAGGGATTTTAGTCACCGTCGAGCAATTAGAAAAAGGTTCCCACATAGTGGAGAATGCATATACACGGGTCGTTTCCTACGAAGGCAACCAACCTGCCCAAACAATCTTAAAAAAGGTTTTTGAGCCCTGTGACCGCAACTGGCGCGGTATTGGCCTTATCCCGAACAGCGGATGGAAATTGCGTCCCGAATTTGCCAACTATGATGCCGAACTGAAATTCAAGGTTAGCGACATCCATACCCAGGAATCGCCAATCTGCATCTCCGGACAAATTTTACAGGGAAGGAAAAAGCCCCCGCAATGTCCCGCTTTCGGTGCCCAATGTACACCCGAGTACCCACTGGGAGCAACAATGGTCTCTTCAGAAGGCACCTGTGCTGCCTATTATCGTTATGCCAGGGAGGAAATGAGTTCATGAGTGAAACTGCTTCGGTGACCATGGAAGGACCGGTATGCCCCCTGCCGCTGCATCATCATACCCAGATCGTCATGGGACATGGTTCCGGGGGCCGTATGACCCAGGAACTGATCCAAGAAGTTTTCATGCCTTATTTCTCCAATCCTGCCCTGCTTGAAGGCAATGATTTCGCCAACCTGCTGGCTCCCATCACCGATGCACGTCACATCGCAGTTAGTACGGATTCGCATATTGTCTTCCCACTGATTTTTCCGGGCGGCGACATTGGCCGTTTGGCAGTATGCGGTACGGTCAACGATGTAGCCATGTCCGGGGCCATTCCAGCGGCTCTCACAGCGGGGTTTATCCTTGAAGAAGGCCTTTCGATCGACCTGCTCAAACAAATCGTCCGTTCCATGGCGATGGCCTCAGAAGAAGCAGGTGTAGCAATTGTGGCAGGGGATACGAAAGTGGTCGAACGGGGGAAAGCGGACGGCTTATTCATCAATACCACCGGGTTTGGGTGGGTTCCCGACGGATTACAAATTGGCGGCCAATTTGCCAAACCAGGAGACGCAGTTTTAATTTCCGGAACCATCGGCGATCACGGAATCGCCGTGCTAACTGCGCGCGGTGACCTGGGTTTCGAGACAGAAATAGTTTCGGATGTCGCTCCCCTCAATTTGCTCATCGAGGCAGTCGTTGCTGAAATCCCCAAAGTACACGTATTGCGCGATCCAACGCGCGGCGGCCTGGCAACAACCTTGAACGAAATCGCCACACAGAGTGATGTGAACATCACCATCGAAGAAAATAGTATTCCAATCAGGCCGGCCGTCGCAACCGCTTGTGAGATGTTAGGATTCGATCCGTTGTATGTTGCAAACGAGGGTAAAGTAATCGTCATTCTGCCAGAAGATAAGGCAGAGTTGGCATTACAAATCTTGCGCAAGCAAAAATACGGCGAAAATGCGACGCTCATTGGACATGTTTACGAGAAACCAAAATCGAGAGTATTATTACGGACTCGGCTTGGAACCACACGTCTACTGGATGTTCTGGCCGGGGAAATGCTACCCCGTATTTGTTAAATTCCGGCTTGACAGATATTCATCCGCATTTATACTTACAAAAAAACAACTATGAGGGATCATGAAAATAGATTTCCAGGAAACCACCAAAGATCTGGCAACTCGAATTGATATTCATTCAAAATTTGGCGCCCGGGATATCGACGCCTGGATGATCGATTTGATAAAACTTCAACCCGGCAACGCGATTCTGGATGTCGGCTGCGGTTCGGGAAAACAGTGCTTCACATATTATGACAATCTCAAAGGTAATGCAAAAATCACCGGCGGGGATGTCTCTGAAGACTTGCTCGATCAGGCACGCGCCGAAGATGGCCGCCGTAATTCCGGTATGAAGTTCGTCTTCCTGGATTTCAATAAGAAATTTCCCTTTTCCAGTGACCTTTTTGATTTTGTTTCCTGCTGCTTTGCCATTTATTATGCTGAAGACGTGCCTTTCACCATCAAAGAGATGCACAGGGTGACCAGACCAGGCGGCCGGCTTTTCACTACCGGGCCCATGCCCGAAAATAAGAAGCTCTTTTACGACATCATCCGGGAATCCACCGGCAAGACCATTCCCCTGATGCCAGGCAGTTCGCGCTACTCGTCTGAATTTCTCTCCACGATCAAATCTCTGTATTCGAAGGTCGAAGTACACATATTCGAGAATCCTTTAACCTTCACTGCTGTTGAACCTTATATCGCCTACACCCGTGCTTCAATGTCTGAAGACCGCCGGCTGTGGAGCAGCTTTTTCGAAAGCAAGGATGATTTCGAAAAGATCATGAACCAGATCACCGAAGTTGCCAAGAAACGTTTGGATCGTGACGGCAAGCTGGTCATGACCAAAGTCGTTGGCGGCTTTCTGGCGACAAAGTAAATGCCATGAATCACGATATGACCTTTTTTGGAAAAAGAGTTTGTTTCATCGGGGCTCACCCCGACGATATCGAATTGGGTTGTGGTGCTCTGATCGCTCACATTTCCGCGCAGACAGAAGTGATGTGCTATACCATGAGCGATAACCAAAAGAACCCGCTGCTTACCAATGTGGTAAGGGAACATTATG
>Ga0182011_10000438_pt1 | contig 36374 bp, 28 predicted proteins | sample 711E1DmetaG_FD_120481 | JGI IMG/M metagenome (GOLD analysis project Ga0182011, IMG submission 120481) | Permafrost microbial communities from Stordalen Mire, Sweden - 711E1D metaG | ecosystem: Environmental > Terrestrial > Soil > Wetlands > Permafrost | place: Sweden: Stordalen | collected...
AATATCCTGGGTAAACGTTTCCTGTTGTGAATAAGATTTGGCATCCTCCTCGACCGTATCGACCGGGGAATCGTCCTCGCCGCGCGCGGCCGCCATCACACCGCGCCACCCGTCGCCGAACAAGGCGTGAAGTTCGCTCTCCGTCCGGGTGAAGAGGTCGCGGAGCTGCTGGATTCCCCTGGCCTTCAGGGCCGACTCCGTCTTCAGACCGATTCCAGGCAGGCGACCGATTTCCAGCGGTGCGAGAAAGGCCGCTTCCGCGCCGGCCGGCACCACCACGAATCCCCGCGGCTTCCGGAGTTTGCTCGCAATGCCCGCAACGAGCTTGTTCGCGGCGAGGCCAAACGACACGGTGATCTCAAGATTATGCCAGATCCGTTGCTGGAGGGCGCGCACCGCAATTTCGACTTCTTCGCCCGTCTTGAATCCGCAAGGCCCGACATCCAGATAACCCTCGTCAATCGAGCGCCGCTCCACGATCGGCGTCAGCTCCTCGCAAAGGTCAAAGAGCTTCCGGGAGTATTCGCCATAGCGGCCGGCCGTATGGCTGACCAGAATGAGCTCAGGACAGACCTTGAGCGCCCTCGCCGTCGGCATGGGCGTGTAGACACCACACGCCCGCGCCTCGTAGCTGGCCGATGAGATGATTCCCCGTTCCCGGCCACCCACGGCCACCTTCCGGCCGCGCAGCGACGGATCCAACGCCTGTTCGACCGAGACGAAGAAGGCGTCGGCGTCGAGGTGCACGATGGTGGGCAGAACGCGGTTCACGACAGAGGACTGGGGCGACGGCCGGTGTTCTCTGCGCTTCAACGCCGGCAAACAACCTTTATCGGTCAGGGTGTCTGAGCGTCCGGGCGGCGGCCTTGATCGTCCGCCTTTTGCCAGATCCGTGGTCCGATCGGACCATTGTTTTGTCGCGCGGCGCGGCGCGGCGGCTGAGTCAATTCGCCAAGACAAAAGACGCGGGTGTGCCAGGCGTTTGGCGTAGGGCAAGTCTTTGCCGTGCGATCTCCCGGAGGGCAAGCTGCGCCAGCCGGTCGGCCTCGAGATCGGCGGCAACAATCACGAGTTCGCGGCGATCACATACGGCGAGACAGATTCGCGAGGGTTCCCTTTGCTCCGCACCCGCGGGAAGGTAAATGAGCACGGTCTTGCCGTCTTCCACCACGCCGAGGAGGCGCTTCCAGCCCCGGAGCTCCATTGCCTTGTCCGCCTCAGCGATAAACGATCCACGCACCGCAGTCGCCGCAACCTCCCCGCGCTCGTACACGCCGATGCTGGCCGACCGGACCGCGGCGAGTGCCTCCCGCGCCTCGTCCGGCACGTCCTTGACCAGGGCCAGGCCCCCTCGCACCGCGGCCAGCGCGGTCCGATCAACCGTGAACTGGACGCGGGGATGCCATTCGCCGCCGCTCGCGGCCATGATCTGGCGGCGCAGAGCAGCAGCATCACTGTTGAGGTGCACTGCGCTCCAAATCATTCCGCCAAAAGCGATAAAGGGAGCGAGGGCGAGTCCGAGGATCCAGGGCCAGATCTGACGGGGGCGCGTGGGGGAGTTGATGGGTGAGGTCATGGGGTTCCTTCTTAGCCAGATGCGGGCGTTGTGGGAGCGAGCTTGCTCGCGATTGGAGAGGAGGAATCGCCTGCGAGCAGGCTCCTACAGGTCGCACCAATCAGTTTCGATGGTCGCAAGCGAAGAGAGGGTCCGTCTGCAGGGGGCCGGCTTCGACAGGATCACCGACCGCAATGGTGTGTCAGGGGGGCGCGTCACTTCGCTTCGGCCACTTTGAACTTCTTCAGCGGCTCGATATTGAACCGCTCCGCGAGGGTGGCGATTTGCTCAGGTTTGATGTTGCCAACGATGTTGACCAGCACCACCTGCTGACGGCCGCTGACCACGGTGATCACCAACCCCTCGATCGCCTCGTCACCCCGGGTCTTGGCAAAAATCTGCACGTCATCACCCTTGGGTTGCGCCCGGATATTGACGATCGGGTTCCAGCCCTGGGCGACGAGCTCCTGGCGCACCGCCTGGACGCGTTTCACGACTTCATCGCGATTAGCATCGCTGAGTTCGACGACGTTGACCCGGACATGCTTGAGGTTGCCGAGAATCTCGGCGGCCTGCGGTTCCTCCTTCACTGTGAGTTTCGCGGCGAATTTGATCAGCCCCTCCGGAAGATCGACTTCGACGAATTTGCCTTCGGCAGAAGGCGCGATCTTGCCAAAGTCAACGTAACCGGGGCTCTGTTCAGCCGCGGCGAAACTCGTGCCCGCGAAGGCCCAGGCGAGAAAAACCGCAACGGTCGTGAGACGAAGCATGGAATTCATGATGGAGGGAGGGATGAATGGTTTTTGTTTGGCGTGAGTCGCCGTTGTTCTCCAGAACCCGGCGGAATCGCAAAAGTCGCAGAGAATCCTCCTTCGCCAAGGCTAGGGAGGACAGGCCGAGCGGCGACCCTACCCCCAACGGCAGAATTCCGCCTAATCACGTCGCCAACGGGACCTCACGGACTTCCTCAATCGCCAGCAGCACGGCCTCTCCCGCCTTGGTCGCGGAGAACCGGAATCGCCTGGCTCTTGCGCCGTTCGCAGGCATGAGTTCGTGTTCCGAATAGACGCCATAGCGTGGCTGGCCGTCCTCGTAAGTTTCCTTGATGGTCTTTCGCAAGACACAGCCCTCACACGACTCGTTTCCACCACATCCGCCCGGCATTCCGGCATGGAGGCATTCGATCGCCGCCCCAAACTTCAACCCGACCGACTCGCCCACGGATCCTCCCAAGATGCGTTCGGCCGTTCGATTCATCTGTTGAACCGCTAACGAATGGTCCGTCACCAGGACGGGAAACTCAATCGAGTTGAGAAAGTCCGCGAGACTGATTTCGGGAGTGCGGATAAGCTCCTCTAAACAGTCGGGACAGATGCCGTGAGACAACATTCCGTCCGGGGTGTCCCCCTCGGTCAGCACTTTGTTGCACCAGGCACAGATGGTTTTCATGCGCAAGCGGCGGCAACCTAGCGCAGTTCCACAAAAAATCCACTCCGCCGTCGTCTTAGCAGGCTTTTGACAGTTTCGCGCACGGAGGAGGCGGATTCCCGGGGGACTCGATCAGTTTTGGGGAAAGTTCGTCCACTCGCTGGCGCTCGCAGCTACGTCAGGATTTCGACCACAGCTAAAATTAAACCGCTCTAACCGCGCCGACAGGGCGGCAGTTTCCAGATCTGCTCGGCGTATTCGCGAATCGTCCGGTCGCTGGAGAACCGCCCTGACCGCGCGGTGTTGAGGATCGCCATCCGCGCCCAACGGCCCCGATCGCGATAGGCAGCGTCGACCCTCGCCTGGGCGTCGCTGTAGGCGCGGAAATCGGCCAGCACCATGAAAGGATCGCCCCCCGCCAGGAGGGTGTGATGCAGCGGAGCAAAGGCCGGTCCTTCGGTGGGCGTGAAGAAATCCGACCCGAGCCAGTCGAGCACGGCCCGCAATTCCTCGTCGCGATGATAATAATCCCAGGGATTGTAGCCCTGGGCCCGCAGAGCCGTCACCTCCTCCACGGTCATTCCGAAGATGAAGATGTTCTCGTCGCCGACCTCCTCGCGGATCTCGATGTTGGCGCCATCGAGCGTGCCGAGCGTCAGCGCACCGTTGAGCGCCAGCTTCATGTTTCCCGTGCCGGACGCTTCCTTGCCAGCGGTCGAAATCTGTTCGGACACGTCCGCCGCCGGGATGATGCGCTCGGCGAGCGAGACGCGATAGTTGGGCAGGAAGGCCACGCGGATCCGGCCGCCCACCCGCTCATCGTGATTGATGCGTTCCCCGACCAGATTGATCGCGCGGATGATGTTCTTGGCCACGTCGTAGGACGGAGCCGCCTTGGCGGCGAACAGGAAGACCCGCGGGTGGATGTCCAAGGACGGATTCTGCAGCAGGCGCCGGTACAAGGCCAGGATGTGCAGCAAATTGAGGTGCTGCCGCTTGTATTCATGCAATCGCTTCACCTGGACATCAAAAATCGCATCCGGGGAGACCTGGAACCCGCATTCGCTTTCGATCAACGCGGCCAGATCGATCTTATTGTCGCGTTTCACCGCCAGGAACTCCCGGCGGAAGCCAGCATCATCCGCGTAATGCTCCAGCTCGCGGAGCTGGGCCAGGTCGCGGATCCACCGAAAACTCTCGAGGGTCCCGGAGATCAGCTTCGCCAGGCGCGGATTCGCCTGGAGCAGCCAGCGGCGCGGAGTGATGCCGTTGGTCTTGTTGTTGAACTTGCCGGAGTAAAGCTCGTCGAACTCGGGAAAGAGCGTACGTTTGAGCAACTCGCTGTGCAGGGCCGCCACGCCGTTGACCGAGTGGGAGCCGACCACGGCGAGATGGGCCATGCGCACCATCCGCCCGCCATCCTCCTCAATCAACGAACACACCCGCTTCTTGCCGCTATCGCCGGGCCACTGGCGTTCGCAGGCCTCCATGAGCTGGACATTGATCTCGTAGATCAGCTGCAGGTGACGCGGGAGCACGCGCTGGAAAAGTGCCACGCTCCATTTTTCCAGCGCCTCCGGCATCAGCGTGTGGTTGGTGTAGGCGAAGGTGCGCGTCACGATGGACCAGGCCTGGTTCCACGGCAGTTCCTCCTCGTCGACCAAGATGCGCAGCAACTCGACGATCGCCACGGCTGGATGGGTGTCGTTCAGGTGGATCGCCACCTTGTCGGGAAAATTGTCCCAGGAGTTCTCCGCGTGCTTGCGATGACGCCGGATGATGTCGCGCAGCGAACAGGCGATGAAAAAATACTGCTGGACCAGGCGCAGTTCCTTCCCGTTGTCGGTCTTGTCATTCGGGTAGAGGACCTTGGAGACCGTCTCTCCCACCACCTTCTCGCCCACCGCCTCGACGTAGCCTCCGCGGTTGAAGGTGGCGAGGTCGAATTCCTCGGTCGCCTTCGAGGCCCACAAGCGTAGGAAATTCACCGTCGGCGTTCCGTAGCCGGCGATCGGCGTGTCAAAGGGCACCCCGAGGATGGTTCGCGTATTGACCCAACGGGGCCGGGAGTTCCCGCGATCGTCGAATTCGTGCACGACTTCGCCATAGAGCTGCACGCGGATCGTGTATTCCGGCCGGACGATTTCCCAGGGATCGCCGAACATGATCCAGTTGTCCGGATGCTCCACCTGGTGACCATTGACGAACTCCTGCTTGAACAAACCGAATTCGTAATGAATGCCGTAGCCGATCGCGGGATAATCGTGGGTCGCCAGCGAATCCAGGAAACAGGCCGCAAGGCGTCCCAAGCCGCCGTTGCCCAGACCCATGTCCTCCTCGGCATCGCGCAGGACCTGGAAATCCAGCCCCAGTGAACGCACCGCGGCCACCGCATCCTCAAAAAGGCCCGTGTTATGCAGATTGGATTCGAGCAGGCGGCCCATCAAATACTCGAGCGACAGGTAATAGACGCGCCGCACGTTCTTCTCATTGTGGACGCCCATGGTGGCGATGAAGCCTTCCAGGATGTGGTCGCGCACTGCCATCGCCGTGGAGATCCACCAGTCCCGCGTCGTGGCCGTGTGCGGGTCGCGCGCCAGCGTAAAGGTCAGGTGCCGTAAAATCTGCGCCCGCAGCGCGTCCGAACGCAGTTCATCCGGCTCCGGAGCGGCGGGTGGCGCGGGGGCGGCGGGGGGAGCTGATTTCGCGCTGCTTTTTTTCGACACGCGTTTGCGACCGGGAGAGGCGGGAGGAGGCATGGCGGATTGGATCCGTCGAGTGTGCACCGCTCCCCGACTCGCACGAGCCATTTATGCACATTCGCCATTGAAATTGAAACCATCCCGCAGCTAGCATGATGCTGGTCGGCGGCGCGGCAAACGCGTCAAGGACCGGGTTCCGCCCCATCTGCTCCCCTCATCTGAAAGTAGCCACGCTGGAAATCTCACCGCCATTCATGAAGAAACCAACATTCACCTCGTGTCGAAAAGATGATCTGATCCTGATCGCCGGCGCCGGCGGTTTCATTGGCGGATCCCTGGTACGTTATTTCAGCGACAAGGGCTTTACCCGCATCCGCGCGGTCGACCGAAAGCCGCTGCCCGACTGGTATCAACGCACCGGCGGAGTCGAGTGCTTGAGTCTGGATCTGACGAACGAGGAGTACTGCAAACGCGCGGTGGAAGGCGCGGTGGAAGTGTACAATCTGGCGGCGGACATGGGCGGAATGGGCTTCATTGAGCGCTTCCGGATCATGTGTTTGCGCAGCATTCTCATCAACACCCACCTGATCGAGGCGGCCTATCGCGCCGGCGTGGCCCGGTATTTCTATTCGTCCTCCGCCTGTGCCTACAACACGAAGCTGCAGGAGGATCCCCACTGCCGGGCGTTGAAGGAAACCGACGCCTATCCGGCCTACGCCGAGCGCGGCTACGGATGGGAGAAGCTGGTGTCCGAGATGTTCTGCCAGGAATACACCGCCGAACGCGGCATGCGGACCGCCATCGCCCGGTTTCACAATGTCTACGGGCCGTGGGGCACGTGGGACGGCGGCCGCGAGAAGGCGCCGGCGGCAATGTGTCGCAAGGTGATCGAGGCCATGGATGGCAGCCGCGACACGCTGGAAGTCTGGGGTGACGGCACGCAATGCCGCAGCTTCATGTACATCGATGACTGCGTGGTTGGCATCGACAAGATCATGCATTGCAATGAACTGATCGCCACGCCGATCAATCTCGGCACCAGCGAGATGATCTCGATCAACGAACTGGCCAGCCTGGCGGAAAAAATCGGCGGCGTGAAGTTGAAGCGCAAATACTTGCTCGACGCACCGAAGGGCGTGGGCGGCCGCAACAGCGACAACACGATGATCCAGAGCATCCTGAAATGGGAGCCCAGCATCCCGATCAGCGTGGGCCTGAAAAAGACCTACCAATGGATCGAAAGCCAGTATCGCGACCGACAGGCCGGTAAAGCCACGGTCAAGGATACCCTTTGATTTCGCGTCGCGCGCTGGCCTTGCATCATGGTGGTCGAAAATCCACTCCAACCCGCCCGGCCGGAGCAGTCGCCCGGGAGAATCACCGACGTGATCGGCGACTTTCCTTACCGGCTCCAGCTCGCCGGCGGGTGGATTGATCAGCCGTTTGTTTCGCAGCTCAATCCGTCCCCGCCAGGCTCGATGGTCGTGGTGAGCCTCGCACCGGTCTCTCATATGATGGATCGAGCGGGCATGGCCACGGGTTCACGCAAGATCGCCCTGCGCCTGTGGAATGGCCGCCTGCCAACGGGAGATCCGGCCAGTCTCGTGGAACAACTCTACGCGGAGGAGAACCGTGGAAAGTCCGAACCATCGGGGACGCAGGACATGATCGGCCTGATCTATCCCGGTGTCAGTCGCCTCGACTACGATGCGCGATTCCGCGGCGGGATCTTTCCGCAGCAGATCGCATCAAACAACGACCCGGCCGTCGCACGCTGGCTGGAGCGCATCCTCCATCTTCTCCCGGTCCTGCCGCGGCCGGATGGCTACAATCCGCTTGGAATCAAAAACCTTGAACCGGAGTGGATCGCCCGCCTCGGGCGGTCAGGCCTGGATTGTTTCAATGCGATCATCGCCATGGACGCCGACGCGTTGGGGGCCTCCCTGAATGAAACCATGGCTTGCTGGGAGACGCTCCTTCCGCACACGGTCCGGCATTCCACCATCCAGGCGGACCTGATGGGTTTGCTGCGATATTATCAGGCGAAATATCCGGGGGCCATGTATTCCGGCTGTGGCGGCGGATACCTGACGGTCGTTTCGCGACGCCCTGTGCCCGGCTCGCTAAAGGTCAAGATCCGGATTGCCGGTGGCAAACCATGACGCAAGCAGTCGTTTTCTCCAGCTTCGATCGGTTAAATTCGGCCGACTTTCGTTTTCTTCAGGAAGCCGCGAAGCTCGGCGATCTCGAGGTCTTGCTGTGGTCGGACCAGGCGATCCGGAGCATCACGGGGCGCGAACCCAGGTATTCGCAGACCGAGCGCGAATACGTCGTCGGAGCGGTCCGTTACGTCAAACGCGTGCAGATCGCCGAGGTCAACGCGGGTCCCGACGCCTTGCCCGGCGCACTTCCCTTTCGACCGGACGTCTGGGCCGTCGAGGCATTCGGCGCTACCCCGGCCAAAAGAGCCTATTGCGCGGCGCACGGCCTGGCGTGCCACGCGATTGCGGCGGACAATCTCGCCGGATTTCCCGAGCCAGCACCGGAACCGTTGTCGGGACGGAAGAAAATCGTCGTGACGGGTTGCTACGATTTTTTCCATTCCGGCCATGTTCGTTTTTTTGAGGAAATGGCCGGGCTGGGGGATCTTTTTGTCGTCGTGGGCAACGATGAAAATGTCCGCCTGCTCAAAGGCCCGGGGCATCCCTTGCTGACAGCGGCCGAGCGACGCTATACCGTTGGTGCCATCCGCCATGTCAAACAGGCGTTGGTTTCCACCGGCATGGGCTGGATGGACGCCGAACCGGAGATCGCCCGGATCAAGCCGGATATCTACGCGATGAACGAGGACGGGGACAAACCGGAGAAACGGGATTTTTGTCGGACCCACGGACTCGAATATGTTGTGCTCCGGCGCATTCCGAAGGAGGGTCTGGTTCGCCGCTCCAGCACGGATCTGCGCGGCTTCTGAACATGAACTACGCCCTGATCATGGCAGGCGGCTCGGGAACGCGCCTATGGCCGATGAGCCGCAGCGCGCTGCCGAAGCAGCTGATCCCTTTTATTGGCGGCAAGAGCCTCCTTCAGCTCGCCTTCGAGCGTTTGGACGGCCTCGTGCCGGTCGAGCAGCGCTACATCTGCGCCGGCCTGCAGCACGAAGAAGCGATCTGCGCAGCCGTGCCTGGTTTCTTGCGGGAGCGGTTCCTGGGGGAACCCACCGGACGCGACACGTTGAATGCCATCGGTCTCGGCGCCGCGGTCATCGGGCAAAGCGACCCGGAAGCCGTGATCGCGGTGTTTACGGCGGATCATATCATCGAGCCGCCCGGGAGATTCCGCGAGATCGTTGCGCATGGTTTCCGGCTGGCCGAGCGCCACGCCAACATGCTGGTGACTTTCGGAATCACGCCGACGACGGCGGCGACCAGCTATGGCTATCTGCAATTGGGCAGCCCGATCGATGAATCCGCGCGGGTGGTTCAGCAGTTCAAGGAGAAGCCCGACTTGGCCACGGCCCGCACGTATCTGGATGCGGGAGCAGAATGTTATCTTTGGAACAGCGGCATGTTCGTCTGGCGGGCTGCAACCCTGCTCGATTGCCTCCGGCGTTATGCGCCAGAGAATTCGGCCGGTTTGGAGAAAATCGGCCGCGCTTGGTCCACTCCCCAAAAAGACAATGTGCTGGCGTCGGTCTTTCCTACGCTGAAGAAAATCAGCGTGGATTTCGCTGTCATGGAACCGGCCTCGCGCGATCCGCTGGTGCAGGTGGCCGCGGTCCCAATGCCGTTGCATTGGCTCGATGTCGGCTCCTGGCCGGCATTCGGGGAGACCTGTGCGCACGATGGACAGGACAACGCCATCGGAGGCGGGCGAGTGCTTGCGCTCAAGACCCGCGGGACGCTGATCGCGTCGAGCGACGCCCGGCATCTGATCACGACGATCGGTTGCGAAGACCTCATCATCATCCACACGCCGGACGCCACGCTGGTCTGCCGCAAGGATCAGGCGGAAGCCATCAAGGAATTGCACCGGCTGGTGGGCGAACGGTTCGGCAAGGAATTCCTGTGATCCCCATGCAACTCTGGAAAACGATCTCAAAACGCCTGCTGTGCGAGCCCAACCGGTTTCTGAAGGTGGAACTGCACGAGGTGGAGATCCCGGACGGTCGACGCATCGCGGACTGGCCCTGGCTCATCACGCCTGATTATGCCAACGTGCTGGCCCGGACCAGGGACGGACGTTTTCTTTGTTTCCGCCAAACCAAATATGCGGTTGAAGGCGTGACACTCGCGCCGGTCGGAGGATTCCTGGAGCCGGGCGAGGACCCGCTGCACGCCGCGCAAAGGGAATTGCGTGAGGAGACCGGGTACGAGTCCCCGGAATGGCATGTGCTCGGCACCTGTGTGGTGGATGCAAATCGCGGCGCCGGCGTCGCCAACCTGTTCCTTGCCCTGGACGCAGAACCAGCGTGCCCTCCCCGGGCTGACGATCTGGAACAACAGGAACTTCTTAGGTTAAGCCGCGCCGAATTGGAGGAAGCCCTCGATCGCCGCGAATTCAAAGTCCTGGCCTGGGCGACCGTCATTGCGCTCGGGTTGCGTTATCTGGACAAGAACGGGCGCAGCTAGAGTTATTTCAACCTGATTTGGAACGAAAGGCGGGGTTATGGCGTCTTACAGGGCATGGAGCACTTAAACCCCTCCCACCGACAGATCCTCGACGAGGACTTGCAGATCATTCGCGTCACTTTGGCGACCATCATCACTGACGTACGTCATTTTTCCGCCCGCGCCGCTGATGCGGTGCAGGAGGCATTGGAAAAGCTCGACGCGGCGCAAAAAGAATTCAGCCACGTCCGCGAAACCCGCTGACTTGGGCCGGTTCGACGCAATTAAGTGTAGGGCCGTCGCTTGTCGACGGCCCGCCCGACGAACGCGAACGGTCCGGCCTCAAGGGCCGACCCTACATTCACTGAATGGACGCAAACGCTTCACTTCACATTCATTCGATACCAGTGCGCGCGAATCGAGACCGTCAGCCGCGACGTCCCGAAAGGCTGCGACCCTGAAAACTCCCATAACCTTGGCGCGGCGGGCGGTTGGTGCGCCAAAACCCGCCGGATCGGCGGGCTGGATTGGCGGGCGCGTTCATCGGCCGAGGTGTCTCGGCAGGCAGCGCGCTTGCCGCGTTGGCTGCGAATGGATGATCGGCGTGCACGGGAACACTCTGGCGGATGAGCCGCAGGATGTCGCGCCACGAGGAATGCTCGGAAGGATCGCAGAAGGAATAGGCCAGTCCTTTTGCCCCCATCCGGGCCGTGCGGCCGATGCGGTGCACGTAAGCCTCGGGTTCCTCGGGAATGTCGAAGTTCACCACGAGGGCGATGCCTTTGACATCAATGCCCCGCGCGGCGATGTCGGTGGCGACGAGTACACGGGTGCGTCCCGTCCGGAAATCTTCCAGCGCGCGCTGGCGGGCGCCCTGTGACTTGTTGCCATGGATCGCCACAGCCTGGATTCCGTCGCGATCGAGATTGTCGGCGATTCGGTTGGCTCCGTGTTTGGTGCGCGCAAACACCAGCACCAGTTCCTCGGGATGTTGCCGCAACGTGTGCACGAGCAAGCGGTGTTTGTCGCCGCGCTGCACGTGGCAGACGCGCTGCTCAACCTTATCGACCGTGGTTGCCGTCGGAGCCACGTCGACCCGCACGGGATCGCGCAGCAGCCGGTTCGCCAGTTCGCGGATCGCCTCCGGCATGGTGGCGGAGAACAGCAGCGACTGGCGGCGGGCCGGCAGCCGGGCAATGATGCGTTTCACATCGGGGGCGAAGCCCATGTCGAGCATGCGGTCGGCCTCGTCCAGCACGAAGATCTCAACGCGGTCGAGGGCCACAAAGCCCCGCTCCATGAGGTCAAGCAGGCGCCCGGGCGTGGCGACCACGATCTCGACGCCGGCGGCCAGGGCACGGATTTGCGGATTCTCGCCGACGCCGCCAAAGATGACCGTATGGCGGAGCGAGAGATGCCGGCCATAGAACGCAATGTTCTCGCCGATCTGCGCCGCCAGTTCCCGCGTCGGAGTAAGAATCAGCGCGCGCGGACGTCGCGCCGCAAAGGGCTGAGGCCGGGCGGCAAGCCGTTGCAAAATCGGCAGGGCAAACGCCGCCGTCTTGCCAGTGCCGGTTTGAGCGCAACCGATGAGGTCGCGGCCCTCCAGCAGCGGCGGAATAGCCTTCGCCTGGATCGGCGACGGATGAGTATAAGCCTTCTCGACCAGGGCGCGCAGCAAGGGCGCAGCCAGGTTTAATGAGGCGAAAGTGATGGTGGGACTGTCTTGATGCATTGGATTCGCGCCCGGGTGCCGGGCGATGGGGTCCTGCTCCGTCCGCTTTGGGACGAAGCATGGCCTTCTGTCAGCGGGCCCGCTCTGGAGGCGTTGACGCGCAGTTACCTGGGTGAAAACCGCAGGTTCTGGCGGAACGCTCGCCGAAAGGCGGGCTTAATTAATTCGATGAGTTTGGAGACCTCTGAACGGTCTCTCATCGAAGAAACGCCCGAAGGGAAACGGACAAACACGCAGCAAATTTCTCGCCGCCCGGCCCGCGTAACACCGCATATGCTGCAGACCACAGACCGGTTAGCAAGCGATTTGTCGCCCTACCCTCCGTTCGTAAATGTTGGGTGGGCGAGCAGATTGTCGCGCATCTGGTCGTCAAGCGTGGCGAGATACCTCCTCCAGAAGCCGAGACCCGCGCAAGTCATCCCGCCAGTGCCTGGCCGGTGAGCGAACGGGGTTCTTTTCCGATTCCAGCGCAGGGACCGGCGTAGACGATATCGCCTCCGTCCGAGCCGCCGCCCGGCCCAAGGTCGATGATCCAGTCGGCGAGTCGGATCACATCGAGATTGTGCTCGATCACCACGATCGTGTTGCCGGCATCGCGCAGCTTGAAAAGCAGGTCCATCAGCCGCTGGATGTCGACCCAGTGCAGTCCGGTCGTGGGCTCGTCGAGGATATAAAGGGTCTGTCCCTGCTGGCGTCGACTTAGCTCGAGCGAGAGCTTGATCCGCTGCGCCTCGCCGCCGGACAGGGTCACCGCCGACTGCCCGAGCCTCAGGTACCCCAGCCCGACGGCATCGAGCGTTTCCAGCTTCTCCATGACCCGGGGAATATGGCGGAACAGCTCCATGGCCTCGTTCACGGTGAGTTCGAGCACATCGGCAATGTTCCGGCCGTGAAATCGCACCTCAAGTGTTTCCCGGTTAAAGCGACGTCCGCCACAACTGGGGCACTCGACGTAGGCGTCCGCCAGAAACTGCATGTCGAGCCGGATCTGACCGTCACCCTGGCACCGTTCGCAGCGGCCGCCGCGGATGTTGAAGCTAAACCGGCTCGCCCGATAGCCACGCACCTTGGCCAGCGGGCATTGCGCAAACAGATCGCGCAGCAAATCAAGCAGCTTGGTGTACGTGGCGGGATTCGAACGCGGACTGCGGCCAATCGGCTCCTGGTCCACCCGCACGGTCTTCTCAAAATGCTCCAGCCCCTCGATCCCGCGGTGCCGGCCAGGGAGAATCTTGGCTCCGTTGAGTCTTCGCGCCGCCGCCGCACCCAGGGTATCGTTCACGAGCGTGCTTTTCCCCGAGCCGGATACGCCCGTGACGCAGGTCAACAACCCAACCGGGAAAGCTCCGTCGATGTTCTTTAGGTTGTGTTCCCGAGCGCCGCGAACCGTCAGCCAGCGACCGTCCGGCACGCGCAGCTTCGCCTCTTTCGTCACAAACGCGGTGCGGGCCAGATAAGGTCCGGTGCGGGAGACGGCGGCGGATTGCCGGGCGCATTCCTCCGGAGTGCCTTGGAAAAGGATCTCCCCACCCTCGGTGCCCGCACCGGGGCCGAGTTCCACCAACTCGTCGGCCGCCCGCATGGTGTCTCCGTCGTGCTCCACCACGATCACGGTGTTTCCGCGGTCGCGCAGCTCGCCCAGCGTCTCGATCAGCTTCCGGTTGTCATGCGCATGCAGGCCGATGCTGGGCTCGTCGAGCACGTAGATGACGCCCATCAGGCCCATGCCCAGTTGCGTGGCGAGCCGGACCCGCTGCGCCTCGCCGCCGCTGAGGGTGCCATATTCCCGGTCGAGCGTCAGGTAGCCAAGTCCAGTTTCGAGCAGGAAATGCAGTCGTTGCTCGATTCCCTCCACCACCTCGCGCGCCGACTCCACGCCGGCCAGCCGCTGTCTCAATTCGACCGCGAACGCGTGGGCGGTCGCTACATCCATCGCGAAGAACTCCGTAATTCCGACGCCGTCCGCCGCACGTTGGCCGGCTACGGAAGGAGCAGGCTGGGAAGCCTGCGCTACGTTCGCCAGCTTCACTGCCGCCACGCGCGGATTCAGTCGCGTACCATGGCAGACCGGACATTCCGCGCTTACCTGAAAGGCCGTCAATCGCGCCCGGAATCCGTCGCTGCGCGTCTCGCGCCAGCTCTGGTCCAGCAACGAGAGGACGCCGGCGAAAGGCAGGAGCTTGGGCTGCTTCATCCTTCGCAAGCGGAAACTGAACAACCGTTCCCCGGCCCCGTACAGCAGCGTCTCGCGCACCCCTTCCGGCAATTCCCGCCAGGGTTTCTCCGGGTCAAACGGCAACTGTTCGGCCAGTTGCTTGAGGATGGCATTGTGTTTGATGATCAGATTCTTCCCGCCGATCCGCCAGGGCTTAAGCGCGCCTTCCCGCACGGACTTTACCGGATCGGGCACGACGAGTTCGGGGCTGAACGTCATCTGCCGCCCCAACCCTCCACACGCCGGGCAGGCACCTTCCTGATGATTGAAGGAGAAATGCCGCGGCGTGAGCCGGTCATAGACTTCGCCGCAGATCACGCAGCTCAGACTCTGGCTAAGCGGGATTTCACGCCACGGACCCTCCGGCGATTTTTGCGCGAGGACGATGGCGCGGTCCTGCCCCTCGCGGAAGGCCAGCTCCAGCGAGTCGGCGAGCCGGCTGCGCTGCTCCGGCGCGGCCACCAGCCGATCGATGACCAGTTCGACGACCAGCTCGCGAGCCCCGGGCGGCAGCACGTGCGGATCGTCGAGTGACTTGATCTCGCCCGCAATTCTGATGCGCTGAAACCCGCGTTGCCGCAGGTTGGGTATTTCATCGCGTAGCACCGCGGGCTTCGCGTGCATCCAAGGCGCCAGGAGCACGATGCGCTCGCCCGGGGCCTCCCGCAACACGCGTGCGACGCAGTCGTCCAACGAGTGCGGTTCGATCCGGCCGCCGTCCTTCGGGCAAAACTGCGCTCCCTGCAACGCCCAGAGGAGGCGGGCGTAATCGGCGAGTTCGGTCACCGTCGCCACCGTCGTGCGCGGCGAGCCTCCGCCCGTGCGCTGCTCGATGGCCAGGACCGGCGAAAGTCCGTGGATGAAATCAACATCCGGCCGGCGCAGCTGGGCCAGCACCTGCCGGGCCTCCGTCGAAAGACTCTCCATGTACTTGCGATATCCCTCGGCGTACAGCGTATCGAAGACCAGGGAGGATTTCCCAGAGCCGCTCGGCCCCGTGACGACCACCAGCTTTCCGCGAGGCAGTCGGAGTTCAAGATTCTTCAGGTTGTGCTCCCGGGCACCCTTGATGTGAATATGCGCAGCCGCCTCCATGGCGCCATCACCTCATGATTTAGGCCGGCACGTCAAAGCGGGAATCTGCTTTAGTTCTTGCCGTCGGTGTGAAAAACCCGCTTCATGCCGCCTCGTTTGCACTCTGCCCCGGGTCAAACCTGAACCCCCAACACCCTCCCTAACCTCCCCCATGGAGGTTCTCGTTGTCTGTACCCTGAGCCATGAAACCTCGTTATTCCCCTCCCGTGTTTAGCTGGCACCGAAACGGAGTCGTGTTTGCGGTGTTCCTGTCCTTGTTTTTGGCCGGGGCCGCCCCGGTTCACGCATTCGTTTTTGCGCTCGGCGACGTGAAGGGCAACCTCGATACCACCCTTTCGGTGAGTTCGCTCGACCGGCTTCAGAATCCTGATCCCGCGCTCTATGGCATCACCAACACGTTCAATGGAGTCCCTGGCAAGGCCTACTCCGTCAACGACGATGACGGTGACCTCAACTACGGACGGGGCATTGACTCGGTGCTTTACAAGATCACCGACGATCTGGAACTTAAATGGAACAACTGGGGGTTTTTTGCCCGCGGCTATGCCTTCTACGATTCCAAGAACGAGAACGGCACCCTCCCCCATACGCCGCTGACTGAGGTGGCCAAGCAACAGGTGGGCAAGAACGCCGTGCTGCTCGACAACTACTTCACCGGCAAGTTCGACCTCGGCTCGACGCCGGTTACGGTGCGTCTCGGACGCCAGGTGATCAGCTGGGGCGAAAGCACGTTCATTCCCAATGGCATCAACGTGATCAATCCCGTGGACGTGTCGCGCCTGCGGGCGCCCGGCTCGGAATTGCGCGAAGCGCTGCTGCCGGTCTACGCTTGGGACACCTCGCTGGCGTTGACGGACAAGCTCTCCATTGAGGCTGTTTGGCTGCTGGAGTTCCGACATATGCAGCTCGATCCGGATGGCACGTATTTCAGCAACAACGATTTTGCCAGCCCGGGCGGTCAGAAAGTCATGCTCGGGTTCGGCGCGCTCGCCGACAACCAATCCCTTGGCGCCATTCCTCGCGGCCCCGATCGCATGCCCAAGGACTATGGCCAGTGGGGTCTGGCCGCCCACTATCTTGCCACCAGCCTGAATCATACCGAGTTCGGCTTCTATTACCTAAGGTATAGCAGCCGTCTGCCGGTGATCAGCGCCATCACGCCGGCCATCAAGATCACCGATCCTTCTGTGGCGACCGTGGTCCAGGGCACGGCCTCCAGCCTCGCCTCGTCCAGGCTGGCTCCTGCCATGGTGGCCGCCGGCTACCCGGCCGCCGGCGTTCCCGCGGCTCTTACAACCCTGCTCGGCGCCGCCTTGACCAATGTCCCCGTCTCCGCCCTGCCCGCCAGCTTGCAGCCATTTTACCCGGCCGCCGAGCAGATCGCGGCTGGAGCCGAGCAGGTCGGGTTTCTCACGGCCGCCGCTACCGGCAGTTACTTTGTCGAGTACCCGAAGGACATCGATATGTTCGGCGCCAGCTTCAACACCGACCTCGGCACGACCGGCATCTCCCTCCAGGGTGAGATCTCCTACAAACGCAACGTCCCTCTGCAGGTGGACGATGTCGAGCTGCTGTTTGCCACCATCTCCGAACTGAGCCCGGTCTTCGGCGCGAACAACCAGATCGGAAACTATTTCAACCAGGTGAATACCGAGATTCCCGGCTACCGTAGTCTGGACGTCTGGCAGGCCCAGACGACTGCGACCAAGGTGTTCGGGCCGATGCTCGGCGCCAATCAGTTCACGGTCGTGGGCGAAGTCGGCATCACCACCGTGCCCAATCTGCCATCGAAGTCCACGCTCCGGTTCGACGGTCCCGGCACCGATACTGCCGGCGATCCCGCCGAGATGCTCTACACGGGTAACGGCGCGTTCCCTGCCACCCCCAGCAGCGCCTTTGCTGACAAGACGTCCTGGGGCTATCAGGTGGTTGGAAAACTCGACTACAACAATCTCTTTGCCGGGATCAATTTCTCCCCGTCGCTTGGTTTTGCCCATGATGTCAAGGGCAACACTCCGCTCCCGTTGGGAAATTTCCTTCACAACCGGAAGACGCTCACCGTCGGCGCGGAATTCACCTTCCAAAATCAGTGGAGCTGCGAGCTGCGGTACGTGAATTATTTCGGCGGCGGCGAGTACAATCTCCTCTCGGACCGTGATTATGTCTCGGCGACGATAAAATACTCGTTCTGAACCCCATTGAGCCGGCAATCCAGGAAGACCTCAAGACCATGAACTCCCATTCTCATTTTCCCGCCTCCATGGGCATGCCTCCGATTGTCCTCGCGGCGTTGTTCGCCACTGCCTCCGGTCTGTTTGCCGCCGTCCCGGCCGATCAGGCCGCGCGGCTCGGCAAAGATTTGACCCCGCTCGGAGCTGAACGGGCTGGAAATGCCGCGGGCACCATTCCCGAATGGACCGGTGGCATCACGCAACCGCCCGCCGGCTATAGCGTCGGCATGCATCACCCCGATCCGTTTGCCAGCGACCAACCGCTCTACGTCATCACCGCCGCCAACGTCGAGCAATACCGGAACCACCTGACTGGCGGTTCCATCGGGCTGTTGAAGGCTTATGCCGACTACAAGCTGCCGGTTTATCCGACGCGGCGCAGCGCGGCCGTGCCCGCCCGAATCTACGATGCGACCAAGGTCAACGCCACCCACGCCAGTCTCGTGCGCGACGGTGCTGCCGTCGAAGGCGCCATCGGCGGCATTCCCTTCCCGATCCCCCAGAGCGGCATGGAGGTCATGTGGAATCATCTTCTCCGTTACCGGGGAGTCAGCGCGGAGCGGCGGGTTTCCCAGGCGACCCCTTTGCGCGGCGGTTCCTACACGCTGGTCGATTTCGACGAGGAGTTCCTCTTCAACTATTATCGCGAGAACATGACCCCGGAACAGCTGGGCAACACGGTCTTCTACTTCAAGCAGGAAGTAAAAGCCCCGCCGCGCCTTGCCGGCTCGATTCTGCTCGTGCGTGAAACGCTCGACCAGGTGAAGGAACCGCGGAATGCCTGGGTCTATAATCCCGGCCAGCGCCGGGTGCGGCGGGCGCCCAACGTCGCCTACGACAATCCCGGCACCGCGTCCGACGGCATGCGCACCAGCGACCAGCTCGATATGTTCAACGGCGCCCTCGACCGCTACACGTGGGAACTGGTCGGCAAACGCGAGATGATCGTGCCCTACAACTCCTACAAGCTGCACTCGGACAAGGTGAAATATCCCGAGATCCTGAAGCCATTGCACATCAACCAGGATCTCACGCGTTATGAGCTTCATCGGGTCTGGGTGGTTGAGGCCAAACTCAAACCCGGCACCAGCCACATCTATCCACGGCGCACGTTCTACGTCGATGAGGATTCCTGGCAGGTGCTGGTCGTAGACCAGTATGATTCCCACGGCCAGCTCTGGCGTGTGTCCGAGGCCCACTGCATCAACTACTACGAGGTCCCAACTTTCTGGAGCACCCTCGAGGTCCATACCGATCTGCTCGCTGGTCGTTATCTTGCCTTTGGCCTGGCCAACGAAGGCCCGACTTATGATTTTGCGATCAAGCGCACAGTGTCGGACTACGACAATCCCGACAACCTTCGCCGCGAAGGCGTCCGCTAGATTATTTCCGCCGGCGCTGCGTGCGTTCATTCGGCGCCGGCTCTTTTATTGAAGACTCGCCGGCTCATGAGTTCTGCTTTCGTCCGCTGCGCATTCTCTGGATTGCGAAACTCGTCAACCCGGCCACCGCGCGGTTACCAGACCGCGCTCCTGACGCTGGTCCTATTGGTCGCGACGCTGGGCACGGCAGCCAACCCGGCGGCCGACCCGGCGACCCTCCTCGCCAGCCGGACCCTGCTCCTCGATGCCCAGGTAATTGGCCAGACCGTCGTCGCCGTCGGGGCCAACGGCCATGTCGTTCTTTCCATGGACAGTGGGAAGACCTGGCAGCTGGCCAAGGCGCCGACGTTCGCCACCCTCACCGGCGTTTGTTTTCCGGACGCGCGGCACGGCTGGGCGGTGGGGCACGACGCGATCATTCTCCACTCGGAGGACGGCGGCCAGACGTGGTCCACGCAGTACCAGGGGCCGGACCTGCAGGCCTCGTTTCTCGATGTCTGTTTTCTCGATGCGCAAACCGGATTCGTTGCCGGAGCCTATGGGCAGTTCCTCGCCACGACCGACGGCGGCCACACGTGGATGCCGCGCCGGATCATCACGGAAGACTATTTTCTGAATCGAATCACGGCAGGACCCACGGGCACGCTGTATCTGGCGGGCGAACACGGCACTCTGCTGCGCTCGACCGACCGCGGTAACACTTGGGTGCCCATCCGCACGCCCTACGACGGCTCTTTTTACGGCATCCTTCCCCTCGGCCCGAAAACGCTTCTGGCCCACGGCCTGCGCGGACGCATCTACCGGACCGAGGACGACGGCGGCAACTGGCAACCGGTGCCCAGTGAACAACGCGGGCTGCTGGCGACGGCGGTCCGCTTGCGCAATGGCGTCATTATTGTCGCCGGCCAGTCCCGTCTGTTCGCGATCAGCCGGGACGAGGGGCGAAGTTTCATGCCCTGGTCTCCCGGGCTGACCACCGGTGTGGCGGAACTCGTCGAGGCGCCCGACGGCACGCCACTAGCTTTTGGCGAAGAGGGCGTCACCCGACTCCCGGCCCCTTGAGATGAAAGTCTTCCTGGAACGCTTCACCGCCTGGGTGTTTGGCCATCGGGCTCTGCTGGTGGTCATTTTTAGCGCGCTCACCGTCGTCATGGGTTGGTATGCGGTCAACCTGCACGTTGACGCGAGTTTCAACAAGGGCCTGCCGCTCGATCATCCTTACATCCGCACCTTCACGAAATATCAAAGTGAGTTCGGCGGAGCCAACCGCGTGATCATCGCGCTGATGGCGCAACAGGGCGACATCTTTACGCCCGAATTCTTCACCCTGCTCAAGGAGGCGACCGACGACGTCTTTTTCCTGCCGGGCGTCGACCGCGCCCAAGTCCAATCTCTGTTCACCCCGAACGTCCGCTACACCGAAGTCGTCGAGGACGGTTTTTCCGGCGGCAACGTCATTCCGCCCGATTTCCAGCCCACCCCCGAAGGGCTCGCGCGGGTCCGCCAGAATGTGATCAAGTCCGGCAAGATCGGGCAGCTCGTGGCCAACGATTTCACCGGCGCGATTGTCAGCGCCCAACTCCTGGAAATCGACCCGGGCACGGGCCGCAAGCTCGATTATCTCCGCGTGGCCAAGGCGCTGGAAGCCTTGCGTACCCGCGTGGAACGCGAAAGCGGTGGGACCGTGCGCGTTTCCATCATCGGCTTTGCGAAGGTGATGGGCGCGGTCGGCGACGGCGCACGAGGCGTGCTGACGCTGTTCGGGCTGTCCATCATCATCACCACATTGCTCGTCTGGTACTATGCCGGCCGGTGGAAGCTCGCGGGAGCGCCGGTGTTGTGTTCGTTCATCGCGGTGATCTGGCAGCTCGGGATGCTGTCGGCGCTCGGGTACGGCATCGATCCGCTGTCGATTCTGGTTCCGTTCCTCATCTTCGCGATCGGCGTCAGCCACGGCGTGCAGATGATGCGCGCCTTCCGATCCGCGGTCTTTTCGGGTTGCGACAACAGCTCGGACGCGGCCCAGAGCGCCTTCCGGCAACTGCTGGTGCCGGGCGGGGTGGCCCTGATCGCCGATACGTTTGGTTTCCTGACCATCCTCGAAATCAAGATCCAGACCATCCGCGAACTCGCGATTTCGGCCAGCCTGGGCGTCTGCGTGATCCTCATCACCAACCTGTTCCTCCTGCCGATCATTCTTTCCTCGCTGCGCCTGCCGCGAGCGTATGGCGAGTGGGTGGCGCAGCGGCGCGCCGGGACCGATCGGATCTGGGCGCGGATCTCGTCGGAGATGAAGCCGGGGCCATCCCTCATCGTCATCGTCGCCTGCTTCTGCCTCGGCCTGTGGGGCTGGCACAAATCGCAACAGGTCAAGATTGGCGACCTGTACGCCGGCGTGCCGGAGTTGCGCCAGGACTCGCGCTACAACCAGGATACCCGGGTCATCACCTCCAAGTTCAGCATCGGCGTCGACATCCTCTCCGTCATCGTTGAGTCCGTGCCGAACGGCTGCGTCGACCACGATGTCGTTGCCCTGATGGACGAGTTCGAGATGCACATGCGCGCGGTGCCCAGCGTGCAAAATATCATCTCCCTCTCCTCGGTCGCCAAAATCGTCAACGCCGGCTGGAATGAAGGCTCGCTCAAGTGGCGCATTCTTCCCCGCAACCAGCAGGCAATGGCGCAGGCGGTGACACCCATTGACACGGCGACCGGGTTGTTGAACGCCGATGGCAGCGTCATGCCGATCATGGTTTTCCTCACCGACCACAAGGCTGAGACGCTGCGCACCGTCACGGATGCCGTGAAAGCGTTCGCCCTCGCCCATCCTTCGCCGAAGGTGAAATTCCTGCTGGCCAGCGGCACCGCCGGGGTGATGGCAGCCACCAATGAGGTGGTCCAGGCAGCGCAGTTCCCGATCCTGATGTGGGTCTTCGGAGCCGTCATTGTGCTCTGTTTGATCACGTTCCGCTCCGTGCGCGCCACCTTATGCATCGTGGTGCCGCTCGCCGTGGTCAGCTATCTTGGCTATGCGCTGATGGTCTATCTTAACATCGGCCTCAAGACGTCGACTCTGCCCGTCGTGGCGCTGGGGGTCGGCATTGGCGTGGACTACGGCATCTACCTGTTCGCCCGGCTGCAGAAGGCCCTCCAGGATGGCGAGTATTTCGAGGATGCCATGTTCGTCGCTTTTAAGGAGACGGGCAGTTCCATCCTGTTCACCGGGCTCACGCTCGCCATCGGCGTCAGCCTGTGGGTTTTCTCCGAGCTCAAGTTTCAGGCCGACATGGGTCTGCTGCTCGCCTTCATGTTTTTGGTGAACATGATCGGCGCGCTCCTCCTCCTCCCGGCGATGGCGCGCTGGCTCTACCGGCACCATCGCCGGCGCGGGGATCCTGCGCGGGACTAACCCTTTCCAATCGAGGGTCGGGCGGCTTTCCCTGTCTCCGGATACTCCTCCTGAGGCGTGATTATGCAATAGAAGGTAGGGTCGCCGCTGGTCGGCAGACCTATTCTTAATCGGATTGTGGCCCGGCGGCGAGCGCCGGCCCTACCCACCGTACGGTGGTATCAGCCGATGCTATTCGTCACGGTCTTTTGTTTTGGAACGAGTCTCCTCTGACATGGGCGGGACGCCCATGCCACGTGGCACGGGCGTCTCGCCCGTGGGCTCGCGCGACCGTTCCTCAAAACAAAAGACCGTGTGCTATTCGTACGGCGGTGCCCAATTTGCCTTGATATGGCTAAGCGTCTGGCCACTCACGGAGCCGGAGCGAACAAACTCGGCAGCCAGGTAGATGCGCTGAAATTCCGCCGCCCACCGACCAAGGCAAGTCAGGGCAGGTGGAGCGGCGGGATTGCCGGGTGGCGGCGGCGACGGTGAAGGGGCGGATGGGGCTGGGGAGCCCGGCTGACGTTCTCTTTTCTAGGTTCTTGCGTGTTACCAACGAACGGCTAGACTGAATCTCATGATTGCTGACCCGGTCTTGTACATCAAGCGCGGGTGCCCGTACTGCCGCGCCGCCGCGGCATTCTTTTCGACCCATGGTGTTCCCGTCCAGATCCGCGATGTTTCCAGCAGCCGGGCCGACCTGAAACGGATGATTGAAGTGACTGAACAGGGCGACGTCCCCACGTTTGTCTGCGGCGACTTCGTCGTTTCCGGCTTCGACGTGGATGAACTGCTCGACGAATTGGCTGAACGGCCCGATATCCGCCTCCGTCTGGGGCTTGGCGATAACGACGACGAGCTATAGCCCGAGTTTTGTTTTCCTTTGCGTCAGGACGGAAGGGGGCGAACATTTCCCTGCATGACGGTTCCCGAATCCCGCCTCTTGACCGTGGGCCAGCGAAAACTGGTGGGGTTTGCCGTTGCCCTCTTGGCGCTCCTAACGACCGTTGCGATGCTCGTCTCCGTCGTTTGGGCATTGTCATGGCTGGTCGGGCGCTTTGCGGGTGTGCTCTGGCCCGTTGCCTTGGCGGGTGTCGTCGCGCTCATTCTGCGGCCGGCGGTGGACCTGGTCGAAAAACGTCTCCGCCAGCGCCGGCTCACCGCGGTGATCGTGCTCTATGGTCTGTTCCTGATTGCGGCCGGCGGGCTGAGCTTGCTGGTGCTTCCTCCCCTTTTCCGGCAGTTCCAGGATTTCGTATGCTATCTTCCCGGATTCGCGGAACGGGTCGAGGGCTATGCGCAACAACACTATCCTGACTGGATCGCGCTGAAAGAGCACTACCTCGGCAAGTCGACCGTGCCGAACACACCGGAAGCGCTGAGCCGGGAGCTGCAGGAATTGGTGGCGCACGCCCTGCCCTCCCTGCGGGCCGCGGGCCAGGGCGCGCTGGTCGTGTTTTCTTTTATCTCTGCGGTCGCGGTCTTTCCGATCTACCTGTTCGTTTTCCTGCTGTCGCGCAATGAGCCGGCTTCCAAGCTGGCCGATCATCTGCCCTTTCTCAGTCCCGACGTTCGCGCCGACGTGGTGTTCCTGGTCCAGGAGTTCATCGGGATCGTGGTTTCCTTCTTTCGCGGCCAGATCTTGATCGGACTCATCATGGGTGTTCTGCTCGCATTGGGTTTCTCGCTCGTCGGACTAAAATTCGGGCTCGTGATCGGCCTTGCGCTCGGCGTCCTGAATATCGTGCCCTACCTCGGTACCGTGGTCGGGCTGGCGGTGGCGCTGCCGCTCGCCTTCTTTCAGCCGGACGGTGGTTGGGCGCTGGTCGGCCTGGTGCTGCTGGTGAAGATCATTGTCCAAGGCATCGAAGGTTGGTTCCTGACACCGAAGATCATGGGGGACCGCACCGGGCTCCATCCGGTGGTGATCATCTTTGCCATCTTTTTCTGGGGCACGGCGCTCGGCGGCATGGTCGGCCTCGTGTTTGCCATCCCGTTGACCGCGTTCTTCGTCACCGCCTGGCGCCTGGCCAGACGGAAGTATTTCCGCGCCCCCTGAGCCGGAACACGAATCACCTGCTGCCGGTTGGTCCTCATGCCATGGGACGTTCAACAACGCCGCGGATTGTGGCTGCCGCAAACCGGCTGGTGGCTCGATGCCCAGGTTGCGGTCGGCCGGTCGTTCGTCTCGCACGCCCATTCCGACCATATTGCGGCCCATCGGGAGATCATTTGTTCCGCCGCCACCACCCGCCTTTTGCGCGCGCGCCTCGCCGGCGCCCGCATGGAACACGTCCTGCCGTTCGGGCACGCGGAACTGCTCAGTGCCGACACGACGGTCACCCTTCATCCCGCGGGTCACGTACTCGGTTCAGCGCAATGCCTGCTCGCCCACGAACGCCACGGGACCCTTCTCTACACCGGAGACTTTCAGCTGCGCGCCGGCGTGTCGGCTGAACCTTGCGCTACACCGCACGCCGACGTTTTGATCATGGAAACCACGTTCGGTTTGCCGAGGTACGTGTTTCCGCCCGCCGCGCAAGTGTTCGCCGCCATCGGAGAATTTTGCCGGGAAGCCCTGGCCGATGGAGTCACGCCCATCCTTGCCGCCTACAGCCTCGGCAAGAGCCAGGAACTGTTGCTTGGCCTCGCCGCCGCCCAACTGCCGATAATGATGCACTCGTCGGCGTTCAAGCTCACGCAAATCTATGAGGAATTGGGGGTGAAGTTTCCGCCCTACTGTTTGTTCAACGGTTCCTCGGTCGCCGGGCACGTGGTGATCTGTCCTCCGTCGGCCAGCCGTGCCACCGTTATTCAGGCTCTGCCAAAGCGCCGGGTCGCCGCAGTCACCGGTTGGGCGCTCGATCCCGGGGCAATCTACCGTTACCAATGCGACGCCGCTTTCCCATTGTCAGACCACTCCGACTATCCCGATCTCCTGGAGTTCGTCAATCGGGTGCAACCGCGCCTGGTCTACACCGTGCACGGCTTTGCCCGGGAATTCGCCGGGACGTTGCGCGCCCGCGGCATCGAGGCGTGGGCCCTGGGCGCGGCCAATCAGCTCGAATTAGGGCTGGGCTGAGATTGGCCGTCTGCCCGATCCAATCCAACCGGTCGTCCGCCAGAGTGTTATGATAAGCCACGAAGTTCCTTGCCTTAACTTCTGCTAAAAACACTTTCAGAGTCCGCACTTGCAGGGCTTCCTGCGGTCATTGTTGTTCCACTCCATGCGTTTTGCGCCATCTGTCATCCTCCGCTCCCTCGCGTACGCGATGTTTGCCGTTCCTGTCCTGTCCGCCAATCCGGGCCCCTTCACCGCCTTCAGCGACGGCGAGACCTTTACCTACCGCGTGTCCTGGGGCGTCTTCTTCCACGCCGGTGAGATCGTGATTTCGGCCCACGAAGAAAAAGGCGCGGACGGCGCCAAAGTCTTCCGGATCACCACGGACACCGCCACCCACGGCCTCGTCCGCGGATTTTACTCTTACAACAACCATGCCGAAGGCGTCATCGACCAGGCAACTGGGCGCTTGCTGCTCGTCCGCGAAAAGGGTTCTGACGGCGAGCATTTCACCGACAACGAGACGACCTTTGATTATGCGCGGAAGATCGCCTCGTACGTTGACCGTGCCCACCCCAGTCGCACGGCCCAAGTCCCGATTCCACCCGGCGATCCGATCGATCTGATCAGCGCGTTGGTGGACACCCGCAACTGGAACCTCCAGCCGGGCGAGAAACGGCCGGTGCTGGTCAGTTTCGGCAATGAGTTCTTTCCGCTCGCCCTTTACGCCGAGGGGTACGACGAGATCTGGACCCCGCTCGGCAGATTCCAGACGCTGGGTCTCGTGCCGCGGATGGAGGAGAATCCCAAGGGCATTTTCAAACGGGGCGGCGAGATCAAGGTCTGGATTTCGCAGAAGGGCCAGAAGCTGCCCGTCCAGATGCAGCTCAAGCTGAAGTTCGGCGTGGCCACCCTGCACCTGGCGGATTACCGGAAGGCGGCCGCGTCCGAAAAGCCGGCCGAGTGATCGCGCGGATTCTCGTATTGCGGGGCGGGGCGTTGGGCGATTTCCTGGTCACCCTGCCCGCGCTCCGACTGTTGCGGACGAAATGGCCGGCCGCATGGATTGAATTGGTCGGACATGCCCCGGCGGCCGGACTCGGTGTGCTGGGCGGCTATCTCGACGCGGCGCATTCCCAGCACGATGCGCGATGGAGCGCCCTGTTCGCCCCCGCGCCGCTCCCGTCAACGCTCGCCAACTGGCTCGGATCCTTCGACCTGGTGCTCAATTACTGGCCTGATCCAGATCAAACGCTGGCCGGTCGGTTTCCCCTGCGTCGCGGCCAGACGTATCTTGCCGGAACCGCGGTGCCGACGATCGCCCCTGCCGGCCGCCACTTTTGCCAGCCGCTGCGATCCCTCGGCCTGACGACCGAAGACTTTCGGAGCCAATTGCCGTTTTCCCTAAAACCGTCAGAGGGCGAACCCGTCAACCCGGGCGATTTTGAGAAGGAACTGGCTGCGCCTGGCGCCACAACCGCTGATGTTTTTCCATCCGTTCTCGATTCGCGGCAAGCCGCCATCGCCATTCATCCGGGGAGCGGCTCGGCCGCCAAGAACTGGCCGGACGAACGCTGGCGGGAACTGATGGCCCGACTGGACGCACCGATCCTGCTGGTACTCGGTGAAGCGGAGCGCGCGCGCTGGACTGCGCCCATGCTGGCGCCGCTATCTTCGCCGCCGCACCACCACCGGGAGATGGCCGATTGTCTTCCCTTGCCCGAACTGGCCGCCGCGCTCCGGCGGTGCCGCCTCTTCCTCGGACACGACAGCGGTGTCAGCCACCTGGCAGCGGCCGTGGGCCGGCCCGGGGTGCTTCTGTTTGGGCCCACCGATCCCGCCATGTGGGCGCCGCCCGGCCTCGGCATGCGTGTGATTCGCCGCGGCACGACGCTCACTGACATCAGCGTGCAGGACGTACTGGATGCCTTAGCCTGTCCGCCTTTGAGCCGGACAGGCTGCTGAGCCGCCGGTGCAATTGGATATGGGGCGGGATCGCCGCATCCCGCCGTTTCGCCGAACGCGGCGGGGTCCGGCGACCCCGCCCTACGACATCGGTTGTTTTGGAGACGCGACGAGGGCGACGCGTCTCAATCGAACATCTGTCTCAGCCAAAAGCTGCAGCCTCCACGGCAAAACGCGTTTTGCTTCGGACGGGAAGAAACGTCCAACACCGCGCAGCGGCGAGCGCCAGAGAGCCGACGTTTGTTTCCGAATCCACTCGCTGGCGCTCGCGCCCACAATTCAAGTGCTGTTTCCTAGATAGGGGTAGCTTGCGACCGAGGATCGCACTGCAACGCACAAGCCCGTCCCAAACGGCGTCCGCCGTTTGTAAGGAGCGAGCGGGCGAAGCCCGACCCGCTCCTAGGTCATCAATTGAATGATGCGGATGATGGGCAGGAACAGCGCGATCACGATGGTCCCAACGATGCCGGCCATGAAGACGATCATCACCGGTTCGATCAAGCTCGTCAGACTGGTCACCGCCTGGTCGACCTCCTCGTCGTACATGTCCGCAACGTGGCCCAGCATCGTCGGCAGCGTGCCCGTCTCTTCGCCCACCTCCACCATTCCGGCCACCACGACGGGGAACACCCCGCCGGCCGCCAGCGGCTGCGCCACGCTTTCCCCCTCCCGCACCCGCCGGCGAACGCCCTCGACGGTTTCCGCCAGGATGAGATTTCCACACGCTTCCCGCGCGAGCTGGAGGGCCTCGAGCATGGGCACTCCGCTCATCAGCATCGTGCCCAACGTCCGGCTGAATCGCGCCACCGCCGTCTTGAGCAGGAGATCACCTACCACTGGAAGCCGCAGCTTCACCCGGTCGAACATCCGCGCTCCCGGGGCGCAGCGACCCAGCCATCGTCCGCCGGTCCCGGCCAGAACCACCGTCCCCAGGATCAACAGCCAGTGATGCTGTACGCCGCGGCTCGCGCTCAACACGCCGTTCGTGAGCGCCGGCAACGGTGCGCCCTTGAGCACGCTCAGGAAGATCTTCTCAAATCTTGGGACGACAAAGGTCATCAGTGCGGCCACAATCGCGATCGCCACCGCCATGATTACGAGCGGATAGACCATGGCGGATCGCACGCGGGACTCGATGCGTCCGCTCTTCTCCAGGTGGTGGGCGAGCCGCTCCAAAACGACCTCGATCTTGCCGCTGGATTCGCCGGCGGTGACCATGCCGACATAGAGACGGTCAAAGATTTTCGGGTGGCACAGCAGGCCGTGGGCCAGCGTGCCGCCGGAGCGGATGGCGTCTGCGAGACTCGCGATGACCTCCCGCCAGGCTGGATTCCGCTCCTGGCGCGCGAGCAGGTCGAGTGAGTGCACGAGGGGCATCCCCGCGCCAACCAAGGCAGCCAGCTGACGCGTGAAGACCATCCGCTCCGGCTTGCCGACCGCTTTCCGAAATCGCCAGGACTGTCCGCTCTCCTTTGCGGGGCGAGGCTTCGCGCGGGCCACTCCGGCGGCCGCCCCACCCGATGGTTTGACTTCCGACATTCCAGTCGGGCACAAACCGCGCGCCTTGAGGTCGGCGATGGCCTTCTCCTCGCTCGAACACTCCAGCTTCCCGGTGGTCGCGCGGCCGGTCGCCGCTTCAATGGCGGTGTAGGCAAAGGCGGTCATGGAGGATCGAAGTCACAAGGCAGTGTCCCAGGCCCGCTGAGCGTGCGGTCTCAATGGATGATGAATCGTTGCGGAGAAATCAGGGACGTTCTCGTTCTCTTGCTCTTAATCGTTCGGGGAAAATCGGATGGATACTACATAATTTTTTCCACCATAGAATCATGTCTAACCAGCCGATTTTCCCCAAACCAAAGCCGCCCGCTTTGTTGGAGAGTTTTTCGCGGAGGGAATAATCCGTGCCACCGCGGCTCAAAAAAGTCTCATCACTTCCTCCACGGTGGTGACACCGTCGAGGATGGCGCCGAGACCGGCGGCGCGCAGTGTTTGCATGCCTTGTTCCGCAGCCAGCCGCTGCAGGTCGGCCGCCGGCACGCCTGCCAGGATCCGTTCCCGGAGGGGCTCGGTCATTCGCAACCATTCGAAAATCCCCACCCGGCCCTTGTAGCCGGTTCCCCGGCAGGCGGCACAGCCGCGTCCGCGAAAAACTCTGGCTTCCAAGCCCATCCCGAATTTCGGCGCCCATTCCGCGAGGAGATCCGAGGGCACATCGGCAGCTTCGCGGCAGGCCGGGCAAATACGACGGACCAGGCGTTGCGCGAGCACGGCCTCCAGCGTGGCGCCCAGTAGAAAAGGCTCGACGCCCATGTCGATCAGCCGGGTCACGGCGCCCGCCGCGTCGTTCGTATGCAGTGTGCTCATCACCAGATGTCCGGTCAGGGCTGCCTGAATCGCGATCCCAGCAGTCTCCAGATCCCGGATTTCGCCAACCATCAGCACGTCAGGATCCTGCCGGAGAAACGAGCGCAATGCCGAGGCAAACGTCAGTCCGATCGCCGGATTCACCGCCAGCTGGGTGATGCCTTCGATCTCATATTCCACGGGATCCTCGGCGGTCAGGATCTTCAACTCAGGGGAATTGATGACGCGAAGGCAGCCGTAGAGCGTCGTCGTCTTGCCCGAGCCGGTGGGGCCGGTCACCAGGAGCAAACCATCGGGTCGCTGCAGGATCTCCCGGACGCCCTCCTCCGCGCGGCCCGGCAGGCCCAGTTCCGCCAGCGTCGCGGGCGCGGACGTCTGGTCAAGCACCCGCAAAACCACGCTTTCGCCGGCCTGCGTCGGCAGCGTCGAAATCCGCAGATCGACGGATCGATCCTCGACTGGAAAATGAATGCGGCCGTCCTGCGGCCGGCGTCGCTCCGCAATGTTCAGCCCCGCCAGCACCTTTAATCGCGACACCACCGCGGGCGCTTGCGCCGGCGGTGGTGCCGCCACCTCGCGCAGTGTGCCATCGACCCGACAACGAACGCGGAATTCACCCTCGAAGGGTTCAAAGTGAATATCGCTCGCATGGTCGCGGATTGCCTGGCGGAGCACGGAATCCACCAACTGCACCACCGGCGTCTCTGACGCCTGACGCTCAAGGTGGCTCGTCGCGGATTGATGCTCGCTCGCGCCGTCCCGGACCGGGCCGCCGCGTTCCCGCATTTCTCCGTCCTTGGCCGAGGCGGGTCCGGCGTAATGGATCCTCAGAAGCTCGGCGATCCTCGCCGGATCCGCCACGACGATTTGCACTTCGCGACCGAGCGCAAATGACAGCTCGCCCGCCAGTCCGGCCGCGAAGGGATCGACCGCAGCCAGCTCGAGAGCGGCCGGTCCCTCCCGCCATGGGATCACGCGGAAACGCCGCGCCAGATCCCCCGGCACCATGGCCGCGACCGCGGGAGATAGTGCCTGCGGAAGTTCCTCGAGACAGGGCATGCCCAGGTGGGTCGCGACGCCGCGAAGGAATTCTGCTCGTTCGACGAGCCCGCGGCGAACGACCGCCTCAGCCAGCGGCTCGCAGGTCGCGGCGATGGTTTCGCCCAGCCGGCTCAACGTCGCCGCTGACACGCGGCCGGATTCGCGCAAAAACACGGCGACGGCCTGATCGTGGCCTTCGTACATCGGGGAGGTGACGGTGAAAAATCGCGCCGCGTCCCGGCGGCTGGCAACGGTCCGGCCGCCGGCGGCCTCGCCTACAGTTCCCGCAGCTTGTAACCCATCTGAATCAGCTTTTCGCGCATCACCACCGCGTCCTGCGCCTTGTCCAGGGCTTCATCCGCCGTGACCATTTCACGGTTGACGAGGCTCATGAGGTGGGCATCGAGCGTGATCATCCCGAGCGAGGCGCCGGTCTGAATGTCGGAGTTGATGCGGAAAGTCTTGTTCTCGCGGATCAGCGAGGCAATCGAGGTGGTGTTGAGCATGATCTCGAAAGCGCTGATGCGGCCGCCACCGATTTTCTTGCAGAGCACTTGGGAAAGGACGGCCTGGATGGAACTGGCCAGCTGCGTGCGAATCATGTCTTTCATGGTCGCCGGGAACGCATCGACAATGCGGTCAATGGTCTTCGCGGCTCCATTGGTATGCAGCGTGGCGAACACCAGGTGTCCGGTTTCCGCGGCGCTGATGGCAGCCTCGATGGTCTCCAGGTCGCGCATTTCACCAACGAGGATCACATCGGGATCCTGACGCAGCGCGCGGCGGATGGCCTCGGAGAAATTCGGCACGTCCACCCCGATCTCGCGCTGAGTCACGATACAGCGCTTGTGATCGTGGTAGTACTCGATGGGATCCTCGATCGTGATGATGTGGCCCTCGCGGTTCTCGTTGATGTAATTGATCATCGAGGCGAGCGTCGTGCTCTTGCCGGAACCGGTTGGGCCCGTGACGACGATGAGTCCGCGCGGACGGTACAGCAGTTCCTTGATCTTGTCGGGCAGGCCAATTTCGCGCAGCCCGAACATCTTATTCGGGATCTGCCGCAGCACGAGGCCGTAGTTCCCCTTGGTCTTGAGCACGCTCACGCGGAAACGCGCTTTGTCCCGGTAGGCAAACCCGAAATCGGTGCCGCCGTTGAGCTTCACGTTCTGGACATGCGCATCGGGCGTGATCGCCAGCATGAGACTTTCGGTATCGGTCGGCGTCAGCGCCGGGCCATCCACCGGCGTCATGCTGCCGCTGAGGCGCAGCGTGGGCGCCTGGCCCACTTGCAAGTGGAGATCTGACGCGTGTTGCTCCACGACGATCTCAAGCAGGTCATTCATTTCGTAGCTCATGGGGGATTCTCCGGTTGGCGCGAACTGAGGTGCGGTCCCTATCCTAGCCCGGTTTCGGCCGGCGTCATTCTAAAAAACGCCTCCTCGGCGGATTCATGCTTCGTTCGCATATGCCACGGTCGCACCCAGCACCTCCGCCGCCGTGGTCAGGCCGGCCCGCGCCTTCCGCAGGCCGTCCTCCCGGAGCGTGCACATGCCTTGGGCGCGCGCCTGTCGTCGAACCAACGCCACGCCGGCCCGTTCGTAGATCAGCTGCTGCAGCGCCGGGCTGATTGTCAGAAACTCGAAAATGCCCACGCGACCCGAATAGCCCGTGCCTCCGCATGCGGGACACGCCGCCGCTCCGGCGGCTTTTTGGGGCCAACCGGCTTCGCCAGCGGCAGCGGTCGGCGCCGCCCCTCGGGGCTGGAGGCAGCGGGGGCAAAGGCGGCGCACCAGTCGCTGGGCGACGACCGCACGCAACGCCGAAGCGACCAGGAAAGGCTTCACCCCGAGGTCGAAGAGGCGCGTCACGGCTCCCGGCGCATCATTGGTATGCAGGGTGCTGAAAACCAGGTGTCCGGTCAGGGCGGCGTTGATGGCCATCTCGGCCGTCTCCCGGTCGCGAATTTCCCCGACCATTACAATGTTCGGCGCCTGCCGCAGGATGGCGCGCAAGGCCGAGGCAAACGTCATCCCCACCTCACTCTGCACCGGCACCTGGTTGATTCCGGCGAGCTGATACTCCACCGGATCCTCGACCGTGATGATCTTGCGGTCAGGTTTGTTCAGGTCATGCAGGCAGGCGTAGAGCGTGCTCGTTTTGCCCGAGCCGGTGGGGCCGGTCACCAACACGATGCCATCGGGCAGCGTGAGCAACCGCGCCAGCGTCTTCTGGTCGGCCCCATCCAATCCGAGCTCCGCCACGCCGAGATGGATTTGCTCCGGCTCCAACAAGCGCAACACCAGGCTCTCTCCGTGCACGGCCGGCAGCGACGAAATCCTCAGATCCACCGTCCGCGCCTGAAGGCTGACCCGGGCCCGGCCATCCTGCGGGAGACGCTTCTCGGCGATGTTCATGTTCGCCATGATCTTGAACCGGGAAACCACCGGTCGCTGCAAATGCCGCGGGAGATCGTCGGCCGGCTGCAGGACCCCGTCGATCCGATAGCGCACGCGGAATCGCCCGGCGAGCGGTTCCAGATGAATGTCGGAGGCCCGGCGCGACAGCGCCTGGCCGATGATGGACTCGACCAGGCGGATGACGGGCGCGCCGTCGTCGGCTGGCCCGGAATGGACTGTTCCAGGTTCCTCCATCGCATCGTCGCCCGGCCGAACGGCAAAATCCTCCCCTTTGTGAGCCCGGACTGCCGGGAGGGTTTCCTCTGCCGGGGCGACCGCCGGATCGAGGGCAGGCAGAACAGCCCGGCGGAGGTCTTCGCCGGTGGCGAGAGCGAACGGATGGTCGGATTCTTCGGCAGTTGGCACGGGGGATGAGGCGTGCACGGCCAGCAGGCGAAGGCGGCGCGGAGACGCGCCGCCTCACGGTTAGCGGTTGAGACTGAGCAGGAACTCGGCGTTGGACCGGGTCTTCTTGAGCCGGGTGATCAGCATCTCCATCGCCTCGACCGGCGGGATGCCCTGCATGGCGCGCCGCAGCGAATAGATGCGCAGAAGTTCGTCGGGATGATAGATCAGCTCCTCCTTGCGCGTGCCGCTGCGCTCCATGTTGAGCGACGGGAAAATGCGCTTGTTGACCAGATCGCGATCGAGGTGGAGCTCCATGTTGCCCGTGCCCTTGAATTCCTCGAAGATGACCTCGTCCATCTTGCTGCCGGTGTCGATCAGCGCCGTGCCCATGATCGTGAGGCTGCCACCGCCCTCAATGTTGCGCGCCGATCCGAAGAACCGCTTCGGCTTCTGCAGCGCGGTGGCTTCCATGCCGCCGGTCATGATCTTGCCGCTGTTCGAGGCCAGCGCATTATAGGCGCGCGCCAGCCGGGTGATCGAATCAAGCAGGATCACCACGTGCCGGCCCAGCTCAACCAGCCGCCGGGCCTTCTCGATGACCATCTCCGCGGCATGCGTGTGGCTCTGCGGGGTCTCGTCAAACGTGGAACTGACCACCTCGCCTCTCGTGTGGCGGCGAAAATCGGTGACCTCTTCGGGACGTTCGTCGACCAGCAGGATGATGAGGGTGGTCTCCGGACTGTTCGTGGAGATCGCGTTCGCCATGTTGTGCAACAGCACGGTTTTGCCGGTGCGCGGCGGCGCCACGATCAGCCCGCGCTGGCCGAATCCGACCGGAGTAAGAATATCGACCGCGCGCATCGACACATCCTTCTGGTCGGGCACCTCCAGGAGGATGCGCTGGAGCGGATAATACGGAACCAGTTCCTCAAAGGCGATGACCTTCGAAATCTCCTCGGGCTTCATCCCCATCACCTGGTGGATCTGCACGACCACCGGGCAGCGCTCCGCGCCTTCCGGGGCGCGCACCTGGACCTCGAGTTCGTGCCCCCGTTTCAAGCCGTAGCGTTTGATGAGGCTTTCCGGCACGTATGGGTCTTCCGGATACAAGCGATAGTTGACCGCCTTGTGCACCACGAACCCGTGGCCCCGGTCGGTCAGGTCGAGCCAGCCGTGATCCGTCACCGGCCGCTTGGTCGCGCCCGTCAGCTGGAAGATGGCGGCCAGCAGTTCCCGGCGGTTGGGGGCGCCGTCGACGACGACCCCGAATCCCCGCGCCGCCGCGGTCAGATCGGCCAGGCCCAGCCCATACAACACCTCCAGATTGACCGGTTCGCCGCCGCCCGAGGCCAGAGCGCCCGCCATGGCATCGAGCGCCGCCAGGTCGATAAAACGGGAGGGGTCGGGCAGATCCCCAAACGCCGGGGCAAAGCTGGGCGGAGGCGGCTGCGGTGGATATTGGTTGCCTCCCTGCGGGCCGCCCTGCGGCCCACCCAACCAGTGCTTGCCCCGTTTCCGCTTGTGCCGCTTTCCCTTTTTGTAGAAATAAGGATCGTACCCGCCGCCCTGCGGTGAATATCCGCCGCCGTGGTCGCCCCCCCCGGAGGAATCCGGAGTTTCCGCTCTTTCCGCTTCCGTGTTCGCCGATGAGTTTCCGACCGGCGGAGGCGGGGGAGAAGCCGGCGGCTCCTGGGCCGGCGCGACGGTCTCGCGCGACTCGATCCTCGCGGCGGACGGGGCCGGCTCCGGCGAAGGCGTGGGAGAGGATTCCGCAACCGACTCGGGAGCCGGCATCACTACCACGGCGGCTTTCGTCCGGTAGAACCGGGAGCGACGGCGGACCGGCCTCTTGGCAGCAGAATCGTCTGGAGTGGATTGATCCGAGGCGCCTGGCACGCCCGACTCAGCGGGGAGCTGGTCGTCACCGGGTTGTTGAGAAGGTTCCATGGATGCGTGGACAACTGGCCTTTTGAAACTGCGAAAGCAGTCTTTCCGCCGGAGCGCGAAGGGTCAAAGGGTCGAAAGCGAATTAACCAACGTCTCTACCTGCGCCCGCAGAAAACCGGTCGAGCCGTCATTTAACAAAACAAAATCGACCAACTTAATCTTCTGCGTCAAAGGCAGTTGCTTGGAAATCCGTTGTCGGGCGAGCGATGGAGGAAGTCCGCGCTGCTCCAGCCGGGCAAGTTGTACGTGGGGATCAGAGGCGACACAGATCGTGAAATCAAACCAATTCTGGAGGCTTTTTTCGAAGAGCAGCGGAACTTCCACGACCCACGATCTTCCCAGAGCGGCTGCGAACGCCGTCTTCCAATGCTCAAACAGGCGGGGATGAATAAGGTTTTCCAGCCAGCGCAGGCCTGCCTCGTCCGAAAAAACGCGATGAGCAAGTTGTTGACGATCCACTTTCCCAGCGGCAGTAATCACATCGGTTCCAAATTGGCCGCGAACCGCGTCGACAATCATTCGATCCGTGAGAATAACCGTTCGGACAATGACATCGGAGTTGATCAGGCAAAAGCCGTGCCTGGCAAACAGCTGCAACGCAGTCGTCTTTCCACAGCCTATTCCACCTGTCAGACCCAAAATCATCGACGGCGAGGCTACTGCAATCAGGCATCTTGAAAAGCCGGAAGATTCCCCTTGCAGTAGGAATTAAGATGCGTTTGATCTTGTTGCTTATAATTGGCATTAAGCCTAAAGGATTTTCCTTATATTTCCCGCCAAACAATGTTCCCCCACGTCAATACCAAGGATCCCCAGGCCGTGGCTGCTGTAGCGCAAGCGACTCTCAG
>Ga0182011_10000439_pt1 | contig 36363 bp, 31 predicted proteins | sample 711E1DmetaG_FD_120481 | JGI IMG/M metagenome (GOLD analysis project Ga0182011, IMG submission 120481) | Permafrost microbial communities from Stordalen Mire, Sweden - 711E1D metaG | ecosystem: Environmental > Terrestrial > Soil > Wetlands > Permafrost | place: Sweden: Stordalen | collected...
CTTGCCACGCTGCGGCCGCGGGTGGTCATCGCCGGCTCTCGGTGAGGCATGGCTGAGCGCCTCGCAGTCGCCGCGACCGCCCCCTTCGGTGCGGACGTTCTAGAGGGACTGGCCGCGCGGCGCGAGATCGCCTTTCTCATCACCCGTCCCGACCGCCCGGCCGGGCGCGGGCAAAAGCTCCGTCCACCGGCGGCGAAGGTCGTGGCAGGTCGCCTCGGCATTCCCGTGCTCCAGCCCGAGAAGCTCGACGCCTCCTTCGTCCTCGAGGCTGACACCGTCGTCCTGGCCGCCTATGGCGTTCTGATCCCGGAGGCTCAGCTCGAGCAGGCGCTCTGGCTCAACGTCCATCCCTCGCTCTTGCCGCGCTGGCGCGGTGCCGCGCCCGTCGAGCGGACGCTGATGGCCGGCGACGCCGAGACCGGAGTGACGATTCACGAGACGGTCAAGGAACTGGACGCCGGCCCGATCGCCGCCCAGGCGGCCTTCCCGCTCGGCGCGGAGGACGACGCCGGCACGGTCTACGAAAAAACCGCGTCGCTCGCCGTTACGTTGCTGGATGGAATCCTGCCCGAGCCCGTCTTCCGGCCCCAATCCGAGGAGGGCGCCTGCTACGCGGCCAAGATCGGGCCCGAAGACCGTGAGCTCGACTGGAGCCGCCCGCCCGAGGAGAACCTGAACCGCGTCCGCGCGCTGTCGCCGCACATCGGCGCCCGGGCCGAGCTGGACGGCCGCCGCCTGCTCGTCTGGCGCGCCCGCCCGGCCGAGCCGGAATCGGCGCTGGTCGCCGGAGGGCTCGAGTTACTCGAGGTACAGCCCGAGGGCAAGAAACGAATGGCCGCCGCCGACTACCTACGCGGCCTCCGGCAGTAGCCATGTCTATCTCGCCGGCACGCCGCGCCGCCTTCAAGACGCTCCTGCGCGTCTTCGAGCAGGAGGCCTACACCGATCGAGCCTTCGCCGCCGAGGCAAGGAGGCTCAACGATCGCGACCGCGCGCTCGCTCAAAGGCTTGCCTACGGCACCGTGCAGCGCGTGCGCACCCTCGACCATGCGATCAACGAGCTGGGCAAGAAGTCGCCCGGCACCTTCGATCCTCCCGTGCGTGCTGCGCTCAGGCTCGGTGCCTATCAGCTCGCCTTCTCGGCGGGTATTCCGGCGCACGCCGCGGTCAACGAGTCGGTAGAGCTGGTGCGCGAATACGGGCCCCCGTACGCGATCAAGTTCACCAACGCGATCATGCGCCGCCTCTCCGAGGGCGCCCGCGCTCTAATCGAGAACCTGCCGGAATGGACGCCGCGCGAGGCCGCGCTGCGCTACTCCTATCCCGACTGGATCGCTGAGACCTTCTGGCGCGAGCTCGGCCCCGACGACGCGCCGGCGCTGATGCGCGCGCAGAACGAGCCGGCCGAGACGGCGGTTCGCCGAAACACGCTCAAGCAGGGCGAGCTGGAAGGTGATCCCGACCCTCTCATCCCGGGCGCGCTGGTGGTCAAGCGGGTGGACGGGAAAGCCCTGGCCGACGGCCTCGTCTGGCCGCAGAGCCGCGGCTCGCAGCTGGCTGGCCTGGCCGTGGGCGCCCGCGCCGGCGAGCGCGTGCTCGATGTCTGCGCCGCGCCGGGTGGCAAGACAACCCAGCTGGCCGCGCTCGGCGCCGAGGTGACCGCGATCGAGAAGCACGAGGGCCGCGCACGCGAGCTGGACGAGAACTGTCGCCGCCTCGGCGCGGGCGCGGTTCGCGTCCTGAACGCCGACGCGCTCGACCTGCCGCCCGAGCTGAGCGGCTTCGACCGGGCGCTGGTGGACGCACCGTGCTCGGGGCTGGGCGTGCTCGCCAGCCGCCCCGACCTGCGCTGGCGCTCGCATCCGCTGGCCGAGCTGCAGCTCGCTCTCCTGCGCGCCGCCGCCGCCCGCGTCCGCCCGGGCGGCAGCGTCACCTACTCGGTCTGCACGATCAACCGCGAGGAGAACGAGGACGTCGTTGCGGCTTCCGGTCTGAAGCCCGAGCCCCTGGGCGAGCTCTGGCCGGAGTTCTCGCACCCGCACCATCCCGAGTTCCTGCTCACGCTGCCGCACGTGCACCGCACGAGCGGGTTTTTTGTTGCGCGGTTGCTGGTGTCGTGAGCTAAAAGCCCTCTACGCGTGCGGCTTCTCGGGGTTCGGGCACCTTTGCCCACCCACCACCCCCCACCCACCCACGGGGCGGATGACGGTACCGAAACAAGACGCGCGAATATGCGCCGATTTCGAGACAAGACGCTGACAGCGAGCTCGCGGCGCTAGGAGACTGAGGGAAGAAATCGAGGAAGCTCGTTCGGAATCCGAGCCGAGAAACAGCGAGTTGCGCTCAACCCGCCCCAAAAGGACACCTACCGAAAATCGCGGCTCGTAGATAGTCTTCCGTCTATGTCTGCGGCGGCTAGTGCACTCGACGCGCTGAAACGCGAGCTCGGCGAGCTCAAGGATTTCGACCGGATCGCTGCGCTTTTGGCCTGGGATCAGCAGGTGATGATGCCGCCGGACGGCGCCGCCGGGCGGGCCGACCAGCTCTCGACGCTGGGCCGACTGATCCACGAAAGGTCCACCTCGCCCGAGCTGGGCAAGTTGCTCGACGTGGCCGAGCCGGTTGCGGCGAAGCTCGATCCCGACTCCGACGACGCCAGGCTGGTCAAGGTCGCCCGCCGCGAATTCGAGCGCGAGGTCAAGGTGCCGCAGGATCTTCGCGCGGCGATCACGCGAACCTGCTCGGAGTCCTATCCGGTCTGGGTGGAGGCACGGCAGAAGAGCGACTTCGCCGCCTTCCTGCCCTACCTGGAGAAGACGCTCGAGCTGAAGCGCCGCTACATCGAGTGCATGGCGCCCGAGACGGAACCTTACGACGCGCTGCTCGACGAGTTCGAGCAGGGGATGACCACGGCCGAGATCCGGCCCATCTTCGCCCGTCTGAAGGAGGTGCTGATACCGCTGGTGCGCGCCGTCGGCTCTTCCGACGCCGTCGACGACGCGCCGCTGCGCCGGCAGCTCCCGGTCGCCGGGTTGCGAGAGATCGAGCAGAGGGCGCTCGCCGCTGCCGGCTTCGACCCCGACGCCTTCCGCCTCGACACGACCGTCCACCCCTTCGAGACCGCCATCGGCATCTCCGACATCCGCCTCTCCACGCGCTACGAGGTCGAAGGGCTGGAGAGCCTGTTCTCGAGCGTGCACGAGTTCGGGCACGGCCTCTACGAGCACCAGATCGCGCCCGAGCTCGACTCAGGCCTGCTCGCCCGCGGCGCCTCGCTGGGCTGGCACGAGTCGCAGAGCCTGCTCTGGGAGAACCTGATCGGTCGCAGTCGCCCCTTCTGGCAGCGGTTCGCGCCCGACCTCAGCGAGATCTTCCCCGACCAGTTCGGCTCGCTCGGCAGCGCGGAGGTCTACGCGCTGGTGAACAAGGTTCGCCCCGACTTCATCCGCGTCGAGGCCGACGAGGCGACCTACAGCCTGCACGTGATCGTGCGCTTCGAGCTGGAGCAGGAGATGCTCTCGGGCGAGCTGGCGCTGAGCGATCTGCCCAGCGCCTGGAATCAGCGCATGCACGACTACCTCGGCGTCGAGGTGCCAGAAGATCGGCTCGGCGTGCTGCAGGACGTGCACTGGTCGCAGGGATCGCTCGGTTACTTCCCCACCTACTCGCTCGGCCACCTGCGCGCCTCGCAACTCTGGCAGCGCATCGCGAGCGAGTTGCCCGAGCTGCCCGAGGAAATCGCCCGCGGCGAGTTCGAGGCGCTCCGTGAGTGGCTGCGCGAGAACGTGCACCGGCACGGAATGAAGTTCACGCCCGCCGAGCTGCAGGAGAGAGTCCTCGGCGGCCCGATCGATCCCGAGCCCTTCATCAGTCGCCTGCGCGAGAAGCTGGCCGGCATCTACGGCCAAGCGCTAATTCCGTGATCCAAGCTCGCGACCTCTAAGATCCAGGCCATGTCCTGGAAGGAATGGGTGCGCACCGCCGAGATCGAGCCGTCGATCTACGCCGCCGATTTCTCCAGCCTCGGCGAACAGCTCGAGAATCTGATGCGCGGCGGGGTGCGTATCTTCCAGTTCGACGTCGGCGACGGCCAGTTCGTCCAGCCGATCACCATCGGCCCGATCGTGCTCGAGTCGATCGCGCCGATCATTCACGCGGCCGGCGGCGTGGTCGACTGCCACCTGATGATCGTCGAGCCCCAGCGCCACTTCGCCGCCTTCGCTCAGGCCGGCGGCGACAGCGTCACCGTCCACTTCGAGGTCGTCGGCGACCGCCTGCGCGACGTCGTCGCCCAGGCGCGCGAGCAAGGTCTCGAGGTCGGGCTGGCCTTCAACCCCGAGACGAGGGTGGCGACCGCGGCAACCGCGGCGATGGCGGCCGGCGTCGATCTCGTTCTCTGCATGAGCATCAATCCCGGCTACTCGGGCCAGAAGTTCATGCCCGAAGCGATCGCCCGCATCCGCGAGCTGCGCGAGCTGCTGCCGCCGCAGATGCAGATTCAGGTCGACGGCGGCATAGGCCCCGACAACATCCGCGAGGTCTACGAGGCGGGCGCGAACCTGTTCGTCGCGGGCTCCAGCGTCTTCGGGCGCGAGGACATCGTGCGTGCCTATCGCCGTCTGGTTGCGGCGCTGGCCTGAGGAGCAGTGCGGTGAGCCCGAGCCCAGGCGAAGAGAAGTTGCTCGAGCGGGCGCTGGAGCTGGCCGAGCGCGGGCGTGGGCAGACCCGTCCGAATCCGATCGTCGGAGCGCTGGTCGTGAAAGACGGCGCGGTGGTGGGGGAGGGCTGGCACGAGCGCGCGGGCGGAGCGCACGCCGAGGTCGTCGCGCTGGAGCAGGCCGGCGAGCGCGCCCGCGGCGCGACGCTGATCGTCACGCTCGAGCCTTGTTGCTTCACGGGCCTCACCGGCCCTTGTTGCGAACGCATCATCGAGGACGGGATCGCGCGCCTTGTCGTTGCGGCCGAAGATCCGAATCCGAAGGTCTCGGGGCGCGGCCTGGCCAGGTTGCGCGAGGCCGGGCTGGTGGTCGAACTGGCCGAGGGCGAGATCGCCTACAAAGCCCGCCGGCAGAACGAGGCCTGGCGCACCTGGATTGCGACCGGGCGCCCGTTTGTCACCTACAAGGTGGCGGCGACGCTGGATGGACGGGTTACGCTGCCGGACTCGCGCTGGCTCTCGGGAGAGGCCTCGCGCCGGCTCGTGCACGAGCTGCGCGCCAGCTCCGACGCCGTCGCCGTCGGGATGGGCACCGTCCTGGCCGACTCGCCCCGGCTCGATGCCCGCGACGTCGCCGCCCGGCGCCAGCCGCGCCGCCTGGCCTTCGGCAAGGGGCCGCTGCCGAAGGAATCTGAGCTCGAGCTCCGCTCCGGCCCGATCGCCGAGGAGCTTGCGGCGCTGGCGCGGGAGGGCGTGCAGTCGCTTCTGCTCGAAGGAGGGCCCACGCTCGCCACGGCCTTCGTCGAGGCCGACCTGGTGGACAAGCTGCTCGTGTTCGTGACGCCCCATCTCGCCGGCACAGGCCCCAAGCTGTTCGGCGAGCTGACGCATCCGCTTCGGCTCTCGCGCGTCAGCACCGAGCCGATCGGCGAGGACGTGCTGATCAGCGCCTACATCCACGAGCCGTGATCGGGTGTGGCTAGCGGCGGCGTCGAACCTTCACCTCGTTGCCCCTCGACCGGCAAGGGTGGGAGACTGAGGTCGTGAAGGTCTCCTGGCTGGCAATCGCGGCTCTGCTCGCCGTCGGCTCGCTTCCGGCCGCCGCGTCTCCCTCGACCGGCGCAAGCCGCGTGCTGAGGACAAAACAGCCGGTGAGGCTGATCGCCGCCGACGGCTCCCGCATCGCCGTCGCAACGACCACGAAGAAGGCGGGCGACTGCGACCGAATCGTCGTCTGGAGCCCGAGCCAGAAGACCTCGCCATATTTCAAGACGGGCGCCTGCAACGACTCGTCGACGGGCGACGACATTCAGGAGCTCGCACTCGCAGGGAAACGCGTTCTCTGGCTCGAAACCGGAGGAGGCATCTGGCGCGAGCTCGGGGTATACCGTCACACTCTTGGCACGAAAACGGCGGAGAGCGTATCGCCGACCGGTACGTATCCTCTTGATGGCTACGAGGAGGATGACTACGGCCCGTTCAACTTCATCGGGAACCTGTTCGGCGCCGGAAACCTTGTCGTCTTCAACAGCTGGACGGCATGCATGGAGATTCCGGTCGCCGAGTCGGGAGCGACCTGTCCTCAGTCGGCCCCGGGCAACGAGCCGGTGATCGTCTATAGCGATCAGAAGCTGCTCAAGGTGGTGAACAACGGTACGAGTGTCGAGATCGCCTCGGCGCCGAACACTCAAACCCCTGGGTCAACTCTCATGTCTCCTGACAGCACCACCGGCCCGGTCGCCGCCGTGGTCGCCGTCGACGCCAACCGCATCGCTGTCCAGAATCCCGACGACAGCGTGACCATCTACTCGGCTAACGGCACCGCTCTACGGTCGATTCCCGTCCCGTCCGGCACGTTCTCCGGGTTCGCGCTCCAGGGCTCGCAATTCGTCACCATTCGCAACGGCAGGCTCGAGCTCTACAGCGTCTCTTCGGGCAAGCGCGTGAAGACGATCTCGCTCCCCGGCGGCTCGCAGCTGTACGGTCTCCAGAAGGGGCTGGCGGTCTATATCGACTACAGAGTTCGCGTTCTGCGCCTCTCGGACAGGAAGGTCGTGAGCTTCGCGCCGCTGAGATCGGACTTCGTGGGTGCTCAGATCGCCGCTTCGGGGCTCTACTACGCCTACAACAACGGCCCGAGCGGACACGCACCCGGGCGCGTCGTCTTCGTGCCTCTTGCCAGCGTCCTGAAGAAGCTCGGCTAGATCAGCCCGGGAACCGAGTCGGCTCTATGAGAACTTGCCCCGGAAGAAGACGTCCTTGTCCTTGACCCGCCCGATCCCGATCCGCCGGCCGTCGCTGTCCTCGAGCACGAACTCGTAGCTGCCGTAGGCGGTCATTGCCGGAGCGGCGGCGATGCTGGCGCCCTTCTCGCGCAACTCCTCGTAGAGCAGGTCGACGCTGGAAAGCTCGGCGGGGTCGAGATAGAAGTCGTACCCGGCGCCGTAGCGCTGCGCGTTGGACTCGATCCGGCCCCGGGCAGCCTGTACGACGACGACCTCGGTGCTGTCTCGGTAGAGCGTGGCGAAGGGCTCGGGGCTCTCGTAGTGCTCCACCAGCTCGAAGCCCAGAACATCGCGGTAATACTCCGCTGTCTGCCTGACGTCAGAGGAGACGAGCACCGGAGCGACGTTGACGAGTTTTGCTCTTTCCACCTCAGCTCCCGGTTCAGGTCGTGCGAGAGTCGAGCCGCGATTCTAACCTCGCGGCCCGCTCATCGCCGGCGGCTTTCTTAGGTTTCGTATCTCAGCTCGACGGACGGAGCGAGCGTGGACGCGCTCGTTTCTCGAGCCCTTCGGCCCGAGCAACCAGCTTGATCGCCTCGTCGCTGCGACCTTGCTCGTCCAGCATCGACGCCCAGGCACGGCAGAACCGGCCTGCTTCTTCGAACTGGCTGTCGTCTTCGAGCAGATCTACTGCGCGCGCGAAGAGCGGCTCTGCGCCCGCCCAGTCCTTCCTGGAGACGCGAACAAGAGCCAGGGCGCCAACTGCTCCGCCCTGTTCACGCGGACTCTGCTCGAGCAGCCCGAGTGCCTTGTTGGCCAATCGCTCGGCCTCGTCAGCGTCGCCGAGCTCGGCGGCGCATTTGGCCTGATCGGCGACGTAAAGGCCTAGGTCGTCGCTCCTTCCGGAGTGCTCGAGGATGCTGACGCAATGGTCGAGGACCCCGCGGGCCTCCTCGTAGCGCCCGTCGAGTACGAGGATCTGGCCGTAGGCGCCTTCGGTCATTGCCAACGCCATCGAGTCTTCGTCGGCCTCGAGCAGCGCGACCGCACGTCGTATGTGCTCGAGTGCGGCGGGAGTGTCACCGGACATCGCGGCGATCCGCGCCAGTGTCCAGTAGCTCGACACCTGGGCACGCCGATCGCAGTCGTCACCGTGTTGACTCACGGATTCCTCGAGTACGGCTCGCGCCTCCTCGAAGCGTCCCGCGTCGGTGAGCGCATAGCTCAGGTAAACCGCGAATCGCATGTAGGCGCCCGCATGCTCGGTCGCGTGCTCGCGCACGAAATCGATCGATGTCTCGAGCACTCGAATGCTCTCCGCGATGTGCCCGGCAGCGCTATGCGCACGTGCGAGGGCGAGGTAGACGTCGGATCGTAGGGCCGGTGTGATCGTCGACGAGGCGATCGCTTCCTCTAGTAGGGGGATGGCTTCCGCGTAGGAGGAGGTTGTACTTAGCGCGACGCCGAGCGCGGCCACGGCTCGAGCCGTGATCAGCGGGTCGCCAAGGACACGGGCCTCGGAGATGAGACGGTGCAGATCCTCTGCAGTCGCCTCCGGTCGGGTACCGATGCGCAGCTCGAGCTCGGCATCGGCGATTCGTAGCTCGAGGTCGCCGCGCGGTCCAAGCTGCCGGCCGGTCTCGAGGTATTCGGGAGTCACATCGAGCTTTTTTGCGAGCGCTCGAATCGCTCGTACCGACGGGCGCCGCAGGCCCGCCTCTATGCGTGAGATGTGTGCAGTCGTCAGGCCTGGGCCCGAAATCGCCTGCTGCGAGAGGCCTCGCTCTTTTCGGAGCCGCCGCAGTCGCTCACCGAGCGTCTCTGTCGGCTCTCTCTTCGTGTCGTTCATGAGCTCCATTCAACCGGGGTTTAGCCCCCAACGTCAAGTTGATGACGTGCTGGGTGCCAATTGTCATGCTTACATGGTGCCAATTGTCATTCTACTTCTTTCCTCGACTTTTTGGGTTTTTCCAGCATCAACGCCAGGGGGGAGGTGAGACTCGTGAGAGACAAGTGGCCCTGGTGGTAACCAGAAACGCTGCTCACACGCGGGCTTAGGGCCCGAGCGCGCGAGGAGTACAGTGATTTCCCTCGAGCGTGACCGAGTTTCCGACTCGCGCAAGCGTGAGTAGCGCCAATCCGTTGGGCGCCGGAGCGCCGCACAAGGCGTTCCGGCGCCCGGTCTTGCGCCCAACCTTCCCCCGAAGGGCGCTCTACTAGTAGCCTTGCTGGAGTGTTCACAGGCATCGTCAGAGAGCTCGGTCGCATCGTCTCGCTCGAGGGCGACGAAGAGCAGGCGCGCCTCGTTGTGGCAGCGCCCGGGCTCGCCCCAGGGCTCGAGATCGGCGACTCGGTGGCGGTGGACGGCTGCTGCCTGACCGTGGTCGGTCAGGAGGAAGAGGCGATCGCCTTCGATCTCAGCGCCGAGACGCTCTCGCGCAGCGCGATCGGATCGCTCGGCGCCGGGCAGGGCGTGAACCTGGAGCCGGCGATTCGGGTCGGCGATCCGCTTGGCGGGCACTACGTGCAGGGCCACGTCGACGCGATCGGACGCGTGCGCTCGCTCGTGCCCGAGGGCGACGGCGTGCGCATGTGGATCGAGCTTCCGCCGGAGGTTCTTCGCTACTGCGTCGAGAAGGGCTCGCTCACGGTCGCGGGCGTTTCGCTGACCGTCGCCGAGCTGAAGGATGATGAGGTGGCCGTGGCTCTCATCCCGCATACGCTCGAGGTGACGACGCTCGGCAAGGCCAGGCCCGGCGACGCGGTCAACCTCGAAGCCGACGTGATCGCCAAGTACGTCGAGCGCCTGCTGCCGGGAAGGTCGGAACAGTGACTCCGGATACGGCGGGCAAGAGTCCGAGCATAGTTTTCGCCCCGATCGACGAAGCGATCGAGGAGATTCGCAGCGGCCGCTTCGTGGTGGTCGTGGACGCCGCCGACCGTGAGGACGAGGGCGACCTGACCATCGCGGCCCAGTTCGCCACTCCCGAGGCGATCAACTTCATGGCCACCAACGCGCGCGGCCTGATCTGCCTGGCGCTCTCGCCGGAGCGTTGCGACACGCTCGGCCTGGAGCAGATGACCGAGCGCAACGAGACGCCCAATCAAACCGCCTTCACCGTCTCGATCGAGGCCCGCGAAGGGATCACGACCGGTATCTCGGCGCACGATCGCTCGCACACCATCCAGGTCGCGATCGGGCCCGAGATGGGCGCCGACGATATCGTCCGGCCGGGTCACGTCTTTCCGCTCAGGGCGCGTCCCGGCGGCGTGCTGGAGCGCGCCGGACAGACCGAGGCCGCAGTAGATCTCGCTCGCCTGGCCGGGCTGATTCCCGCCGGGGTGATCTGCGAGGTGATGAAGGACGACGGTACGATGGCCCGCGTGCCCGATCTGATCGAGTACTGCGCCCAGCACGGAATCAAGCTGGTCGCGATCGCCGATCTGATCGAGTACCGCCGCCGTACCGAGTCGTTGATCGAGCGCGTGACTTCGGTCCGCATGCCGACGGAGCACGGCGAGTTTCAGGCCGTTGCCTACCGCGAGAAGCTGACCGGCAAGTCGCACGTCGCGCTCGTGAAGGGCGAGGTGGCCGGCGCCGAGAACGTGCTCGTGCGCGTCCACTCGGAATGCCTGACCGGAGACACCTTCCACTCGCTCCGCTGCGACTGCGGCGAGCAGCTCGATTACGCGCTCGATCAGATCGCCAAGGAAAAGTGCGGCGTCCTTCTCTACATGTCGCAGGAAGGGCGCGGTATCGGCCTGCTCAACAAGCTCAAGGCCTACGAGCTGCAGGAGCGCGGCTACGACACGGTCGAGGCCAACCTGGAGTTGGGCTTCGGCGCCGACGAGCGGGAGTGGGGAATCGGCAACCAGATCCTGGTCGATCTCGGGCTCTCGACTATCCGCCTGCTCACCAACAACCCGCGCAAGCTGAACATCGCCGGCTACGGGCTGACCATCGTCGAGCAGGTGCCGATCGTCATTCCGCCCAACGCCGAGAACGAACGCTACCTGGCGACGAAACGAGATAAGCTCGGACATCGTCTGCACCATCAAGGTCAACACCTCGATACGGAGCTGGAGGCTGAAGAGTGAGCGATCAGGGACCGATGACACCCGACCAGGGCCAGCCGGCCCCCTTCGACCACGACCAGAATCCATGGCCGGGCCAGCCCGGCTACGAGGCGCTCAGTCCGCCCGTATATCCCGAGAGCGAGGTGCCGCAGGAGCCCACGCCGCAGGTTGACGAAGCCGTTTACGCGGCGGTCGAACCGAGCGCCGAGCCCGTGTACACCGGCGAGCACGCCGAGGGCGAGCTGATCATTCCCAGCGGCTATCGCACGATCGAGGGCTTACCGGCCGGCGGCGGCCGCTCGGTGGCGATCGCGGTCAGCCGCTTCAACGGCGAGATCACCAGCGCCCTGCTGGAGGGCGCTCTGAGCGAGCTTGGGCGCCTCGGTATCGGCGGCGACGCGATCACGATCATGCCGGTGCCGGGAGCCTTCGAGTTGCCGCTGGCAGCGATGGCGCTGTCCAAGTCGCGTCGCTACAGCTGCGTCGTCGCGCTCGGCTGCGTGATCAGGGGCGAGACGCCTCACTTCGACTACGTCGCCGGCGAGGCGGCCAGCGGCGTGCTGCTGGCCGGGCTCGAGACCGGCGTGCCGGTCGCCTTCGGCGTTCTCACGGTCGACACGATCGAGCAGGCCCGTGCACGGCTGGGCAAGGGCGCCGAGGCCGTACAGAGCGCGCTCGAGATGGCCGACGCCTTCGCTCGCCTGCGCGTCGTCGCGGGCGGCTAACCGCTCGGCAGCGCGTAGGAGGAGTGGTTCGGCGATGAGCGATTCCGGTTACGTCCACGGCTACTCCCTGCGCGAGGCCACGCGTCTCGCCGACCAGGCCGACACGCTCGCCGAGCTGCTTCACGGCGACACGCGTTATCCGCGCGGCAGCCGGGTGCTGGAGTGCGGCTGCGGCGTGGGCGCCCAGACCGTTCTTCTCGCCGCCGCCAGCCCGGAGGCGGCGATCGTCTCGGTCGACATCTCGCCGGCCTCGCTCGAGCAGGCCAAGGCCCGCACCGAAGCCGCCGGCTACGAGAACGTTGAGTTCCTAGCGGCCGACGTCTACGAGCTCCCGTTCGAGCAGGGGAGCTTCGATCACGTCTTCATCTGCTTCGTGCTGGAACATCTACCGCGGCCCGCCGAGGCCCTGCGCTGCCTGCGGCGTGTTCTCCGCCCCGGTGGATCGATCACCGCCATCGAGGGTGACAACGGCTCCTGGTACTGCCATCCGGAGACGCCGGAGGCCAGGCGAACGGTGGAGTGCCAGAACGAGATCGCCGCCCGTCTCGGCGGCGACTGCCTGATCGGCCGCCGCGTTTATCCGCTGCTCGTCGAGGCCGGTTTCCGCGACGTCCACGTCAGCCCGCGCATGGTCTACGTCGACGACAGCCGTCCCGACCTGGTCGAAGGCTTCTCCAAGAGCACCTTCATCGCCATGGTCGAAGGGGTGCGCGAGCAGGCGCTCGAGCTGGGCCTGATCGACGCGGCGAGCTGGGACAAGGGCATCGCAGATATGTACAAGGCGACAGGGCCGGGCGGAACGTTCTGTTACACGTTCTTCAAGGGAACCGCGCTGAAAGGCGCCTAACGAAACGAAGCACTCCGCCGCCTGGCCGCGCTCGGCGGCGCGAGTGCGCCTGCCTCGGTCGCGCCCGTAGCCGCCGGCTACGAACACGACACTGCGTCCTAGCCCCGCACTCACCGATCGCACCCAGTCGACGGGTCTTCATTCCGTTAGGCGCGCTCAACCAAGGAACGCTCAGCTAGACTTCCGCGGCGATGTCCAAGATCTGCTCAGTTTGCGGCAAGGGGCCGGCTTTCGGCAACAACCGCAGCCACTCGATGGTCGCCACCAGACGGCGCTTCGATCCGAACCTGCAAAGGGTGCGGATTCTGGTCGACGGGGTTGCACGCCGCGCCTACGTCTGCACGCGCTGCCTGCGCTCGGGCAAAGTCGAAAAAGCCTAGCTCGTCCCGCTCCGCGTTCTTTCGTCGGTCGAGCAACCGCTTCTCTCGCCCGACGGTCTAAGAACTCGTGGAAGCCGTTCAGCTACAAGAGACCCCACTCGGGCAGCTGCTCGTCTCGTCGCGGGCGATCGCTCAGATAGCCGAGCACTCGTTGGATGAGTGCTACGGCGTCGTCGGGCTCGGTCGCGGCGCCCGCATTCGCCGGGCCTTCGCGCTCAGGCGCCGGCACGGCGTCGAGGTGATCCTCAGCGAGCAGGGCGGAATCGAGCTGACGCTCGCGGTGGTGATCGCCTACGGTCTCAACCTGGCGGAGGTGGCGGCGACGGTGCGCTCGCGCGTCAGCTACGAGGTCGAGCGAGTGACCGGGCTGGATGTCGCTCGGGTGGAGGTGCGAATCGACGATGTCCGACACAAAGACTGACTTGAAAGCAGCGAGCGCCGAGCTTGCGCTCGTGCGCCGGCTGGCGACCTCGGCGCTCGAGGCGCTGGAGCGCGAGCGGCAGCGGATCGACGGCCTGAACGTCTATCCGGTGCCCGACGGCGACACGGGGATGAACCTCGTACTCACCGTGCGCGCGCTGGTCGAGGAGCTGGACGCGACCGAGTCGAGCGCGCCGGCGGCCTTTCGCCGAGATCTTGCCCGCGCCCTGCTGATGCGAGCACGTGGCACCTCGGGCGTCATCCTCGCGCAGATCGTGCGCGGCGCCGTGGAGGCCGCGCCCGTCTCGGGGCCGATCGGCGGGCGGGCGCTGGCGACGATGCTGGAGCGCTCGCGCGACGCGGCCTATTCGGCCGTCGCCAAGCCGGCGGAGGGAACGATCCTGACCATGATGCGCGAGCTGACCGACGAGGCGCGCGAGCAGAGGCGAAAGGGACTTTCGCTCGAGCAGCGCCTGGACGGCCTGGTCGAGCGTGGCGAGGCGGCGCTCGAGCGAACGCGCGAGCAGAGCCCGGTTCTGAGCGAGGCCGGCGTCGTCGATGCCGGAGCGGCCGGCCTGCTCGTCTGCCTGCGGGCGATCTCGAGTGCGCTGGCCGGAGCGCCGGTCGTGGCGCCGGTGCCGGCTCTCAGGCTCGTTTCGCCGTAGCCGACCAATTCAAGCCTCGCCCGCCTCGGCCGCGGATACGTATCGCGATAGGCTCCTAGGACGATGGGCGAGATCCCGCAGATCCTGCTGGTGGAGGACAACGAAATCTATCGCGAGGCTTTGGAGCTTCTGTTCGGCCTGCGCACGGACGTCGCGATCGCCGGCTCGGTGGCCGACGCCGAGGCGGCGATCGCGTTCTGCGCCGAGAGCTGTCCCGACCTGGTGCTGCTCGACTACCGCCTTCCCGGCCTGGACGGCGTCGAGGCGACGCAGCTCCTGCTCGAGCGCTTCCCTTCGCTGGCGGTCGTTTGCCTGACCGGGCTGGCCACGGAGCGCGAGCGAGCGGCGCTGATCGAAGCCGGCGCCTATGCCTGTCTGACCAAAGATCAGGAGCTGGCTGAGATCGTCGCCGCCGTGCACAGCGCGGCCGAGAGCGCACGCGAGCGTTAGGCGGCGTGTCGCCGCGCAGCGCTGAGCGTCCGGACCCCGGTCCTATACTCGGACCGACCTGCCTGAGTCAACGAAAACCAACGTCCTTCCGTTCGGCTTCGCCGGCTCCGTAAGCCCGGAGAGCTGGCCGCGTCCGCGCAACTTCGCCGGGCCAGAGAAGCTCCAGCGCAGCCTGCGCGAGCTGCCCGGCGTTGGGGTGGCGCTTGAGCGTTCGCTCGCCCGGCTGGGACTACGCAGCGCAGGCGACCTGCTCGCCTACCGTCCCTTCCGCTACGAGCCGGCCGCGCCCGAGCGCACGATCGCCGAGCTGCTGATCGGGGAGGAGGCGACGATCGAGGGCCAGGTACGTCAGGTGGCCTCGCGCCGCTCGGGCCGGCGGCTGACGCTGGTCGAGGCGCTCGTCTCGGACGGGACCGATGAGGTGCCCTGCGTCTGGTTCAACCAGACCTGGCTGGTGGAGAAGCTCGCGCCGGGCACGCGCCTACGCATGCGCGGGCAGCTCCGCCGCGGTACCTTCGCGGTCAAGGCTTACGACCTGGGCGAGCCCCGCGCCACGGCCGACAACGCTCCGGTCTATTCCGCCAGCGAGGAGGTCTCGCTCAAGCGCCTACGCGGCCTGGTCGAGCGCGTGCTGCCGCTGGCCCGCTCGCTGCCCGATCCGCTTCCCGCCTCGCTGCGTGCCCGGCTCGCTCTGCCGCTCCGCTCCGATGCGCTGTTCGCCCTGCACCGGCCCGAGCGCCAGGGGCAGGGCGAGCTGGGGAGGAAGAGGCTGGCCTTCGACGAGCTGCTTCTCTTTCAGCTCGCTCTGGCGAACATCGCCCGCGAGCGGGACAGCTCCGAGGCGCCCGCGCTTGGCGCGCCCGGCCCGCTGATCGAGAAATACCTGGCCGTGCTTCCCTTCCAGCTCACTCGCCACCAGAAGTCCGCGCTCGCCGAGATCGACCGCGACCTGGCCGGACAACGCCCGATGCAGCGCCTGCTTCAGGGTGACGTCGGCTCGGGCAAGACGGTGGTCGCGCTCTACGCCCTGCTGCGCGCGGTCGAGAAGGGCTATCAGGGCGCTCTGATGGCGCCCACCGAGACCCTGGCCGAGCAGCACTTTTTCACCATCGAGGAGATCTGCCGCGGGCTGGGGGTGGAGTGCCTGCTGCTGACGAGCGCCCTGCCGGCCAAGGAGCACGAGGCAGCGCGGGCGCGAATCGCCAGCGGCCGGGCGCAGATCGCCATCGGCACGCACGCCCTGATCCAGAAGGAAGTCGAGTTCAAGAAGCTGGCCGTCGCGGTGGTCGACGAGCAGCACCGCTTCGGCGTCGAGCAGCGAACGGCGCTGTCGGAGGGCCACTCGCCGCACGTTCTGCACATGAGCGCGACGCCGATTCCGCGCACGCTGGCCCTCACTCTCTACGGCGACCTGGAGCTGAGCGAGATCGCCGCGCCGCCGGCGACGCGCAAGCCGGTGATCACCAGCTGGGTCTTCGAGGATCGCAGCGCGGAGGCCTACCGGAGACTGCGCAAGCATCTGGACGCGGGGCGCCAGGTCTACGTCGTCTGCCCGCTGGTGGACGATGCGGCCGGCCAGGCGCGCGCCGCCGAGCAGGAGGCCGAGCGGCTGCGCAAGGGAGAGCTCGCCGGCTACCGCATCGGCTGCATGCACGGGCGCTTGCGCCCGGCCGAGCGGCGCGAGATCATGGCCCACTTCAAAGCGCGTGAGCTGGACGTGCTGGTCGCCACGACCGTGATCGAGGTGGGGGTGGACGTCCCCAACGCGACGGTGATGATCGTCCAGGAGGCCGACCGCTTCGGGCTGGCGCAGCTGCACCAGCTACGCGGCCGGGTGGGGCGGGGAGCGGAGCAGTCCTACTGCCTGCTCGTCTCGCGGCCCAAGGAGGAGCTGAGCGAGCCGGCGCAGAGGCGGCTGGAGGCGCTGGTGCGGACCTCCGACGGCTTCGAGTTGGCCGAGGTCGATCTGGCGATCCGCGGCGAGGGGCAGCTGCTCGGCGCGCGGCAATCCGGTTTCTCGGACTTTCGCTTCACCAACCTGCGCGCCGACCGCGCCCTACTCGAGCAGGCCCGCGCCGCCGCGCGCGAGCTGGCTCCGAGCCTGTCCGGGACGCCGCTGGAAGACGAGCTGTAGCAGCGCTTCGCCGAACTGGAGCTGGGCGAGCTGGCCTGAGCTGCGAATTTAATGTCCGTACCCGGTTGTCGAATCGGCTCAAGTGGCTTACGTTACGTATATCGCCGCCAGGTCGCTCCGTCCCCGCCGATCCAGGAGAGATTCCGATGAACCGGTCCCGCGCGCTTCTCGTCCTTACCGTTCTTCTCGCTGCCGCTGTTGCCCAGCTTTCCGGCGCCAATCCCGCCGGGGCGATCACACCGACCTTTACGCCCGACACTCTTACCAGCAACCATCTGTACTCCCTCACGAACTATGTGGATGGGGAAGCGGTCGCCTGGGCCGACTACAACGGCGACGGCAATCTCGATCTCCTGGTCACGCCCGGCAGCTCGGGCGGCACCGGCGGCTACCCGTCGGGCACGTATCTCTACAAAGGCGACGGCTTGGGAGGCTTCACGGAGGACACGACCGCCGAGGCGAATCTGGCCGACGTGTCCAGCGGCGCCGTCGCCTGGGGCGACTACAACGGCGACGGCAAGCCGGAAATTCTGTTGACAGGTCTGAGCTTCGCGACGACCGGTCATCCCAGCACTCCCGTTGCCAGGCTCTACAAGCAGAACTCGAGCGGCGTCTACGTGGAGGACAAAGTCGCCGATGCGAACCTGACCGGTGTCCAGAACAGCTCGGTCGCCTGGGGCGACTACAACAACGACGGCCGGCCTGACATCCTGCTGAGCGGGACGAACGCCTCCAGCCAGCCCACCCTGAAGCTCTACGAGAACAACGGCGACGGCACCTTCACGGATATATCGGCAAGCGCCGGTCTCACATGGGACACCAGCACAGAGGTGTTCCCCGGACTCGTCAACGGCTCGGTCGCCTGGGGCGACTACAACAACGACGGCTATCTCGACATTCTCGTGACAGGCGGTACGGGCTTTTCGGGGACTGATTCGATCCACCCAGCTCGGGTCGCGAAGATCCTCGAAAACAACGGCGACGGCAGCTTCAGTGAGGACAAGACGGCCGACCCGAGCCTGACGCCGGTCGAAAACAGCGCAGCCGCCTGGGGCGACTACGACAACGACGGTGACCTCGACATCCTCCTTGCCGGCTGCGACAATTCCTCCGGCGCCTGCGTGTCCGTGGTCAGCAAGGTCGACACGAACAATGGGTCCGGAAGCGCTTTCAATTTCACTCAGTACTTGCCGACGGCGAGCTTGCAAGGCTCCAAGGACGGCGGCGCCGCCTGGGGCGACTACAACTCCGACGGGAAGCCGGACATCCTGCTCAGCGGCGACGACGCGGGGACGCACCCGCTCGCCGGAAAGGCCTACGCAAACACCGGCAGCCCCGGCTTCACAGTCGATTCCACGGGGTTCCAAATCCCGAGCCCGGGAACGACAGGCCCGGGAACGGCCGCCTTCGGCGACTACAACAACGACGGCAGGCTCGACGCGGTGCTCACGGGGAGCTTCAAGACGAACATCTTCCAGAACACCTCCTCGACCGCCGACACCGCCCCGACCGTTCCGGCCGGCCCCACCGTCTCGCGCGACTCGACCAGCGCAACCTTCTCCTGGACCCCCTCGACCGACACCCAGCAGCCGAGCGCCGGCCTCACCTACAACCTGCGCGTGGGCACGACGCCGGGCGGCTCGGACGTCGTCCCGTCGATGTCGCTCTCGAGTGGGAAAAGACTCGCGCCGGCACCCGGGAACGTGGGCGAGGCGACGAGCTACACGCTCACCGGCCTCACGCCGGGCGTTCCCTACTACTGGAGCGTGCAGGCCGTGGACGCGAGCTTCATGGCCTCGGCGTTCAGCGCGGAGCAGGTCTTCGCTCTCGGCTACACCGCCGATAACACCACCTTCCCCGGGATCGAGGGCGGCACCGTCGCCTTCGGCGACTACAACTCGGACGGCAGGCTCGACGCCGTTGTGACCGGTACGGACAGCTCGAGCAATCCGATCGCGAAGGTTTATCACCAGGTCTACACACAACATTGCGGCGGATTCCCCCCGCTCTGCTTCCACTTCTGGACTTGGTCGGAGGACACGAGCGCGAACTTGACCGCCGTCTCGGACAGCTCGGCCGCCTGGGGCGACTACAACAACGACGGGCACCTCGATCTGCTGATCGCCGGCATGCACAACTCGACGCCGACTACGACGCTCTACACGGGTGACGGAACCGGCGCCTTCACGGCCGACGCGAGCGCGAGCTTCGTCGGAGTTTTAAGGGGGGCGGTTGCCTTCGTCGACTACAACTCCGACGGTCGGCCTGACGTTCTGGTGACCGGCTGGGACAACGGCAGCCACACCTACGCCAAGCTCTACCGCAACAACGGCGGCGGCAGCTTCAGCGAGGATACGACGGCCGAGGCAGGCTTGGTGGGAGTCAACTTCAGCTCGATCGCCGTGGGCGACTACAACCGCGACGGCAGGCCTGACCTGCTGATCTCGGGCTCGACCGCGCCGAACTCAAGTTCCCCGGCTATGACCAAGCTCTACAGGAACAACGGCGACGGAACGTTCACTGACCTGACGACGAGTGCCGGGTTGAGCGCCGCCGCGATCGAGGAGGGCACGGTCGCCTGGGGCGACTACAACTCCGACGGCTGGCCCGACATCCTGGCGTCCGGCAAAGACTCGAGCGGCAGCGGGTCGGCCAAGGTCTACACCAACAACGGCAACGGCACCTTCACGCAGGACGCGAGCGCCGCGCTTCCCTGGCAACAGCAGGGCGCCGCGGCCTGGGGCGACTACAACGCTGACGGCAAGCCCGACATCCTGCTCGCCGGACTGACTCCCTCAGGGCCTATCTCGGGCATCTTCGAGAACCAGGGAAACGGCGCTTTCGCCGATATCGGGGCGAGCCTGACCGGCGTCACGGGCAGCTCCGTCGCTTGGGGCGACTACAACGCCGACGGCAAGCTCGATGCTCTCGTTGCCGGTTGCACCGTGGGCACTGGCGGTGGCTGCACTGACTCCAGCGATACCACCACGCTCTACAGCAGCTCTATCGGCACGAACGCCGCCCCGGCCGCCCCGAGCGGTCTCGCGGCCTCGTTCAGCTCCGGGGTCGAGAACCTGAGCTGGAGTGCGCCCTCGGACGACCACACCGCATCGGGGGCGCTCAGCTACAACCTGCGCGTCGGCACCAGCTCGGGCGGGACAGAGATCGTCTCGCCGCTCTCGCTCTCCGCCGGGACGAGGCTCGTGCCCCAGGACGGAAACGTGGGCGAGCGCACGAGCTACGCACTAGCCGGCCTTACTCCGGGCACCACCTACCACTGGAGCGTGCAGGCGGTCGACTCCGGCTTCGCGGGCTCGGCCTTCGCAAGCGAGGGAACCTTCACCGTGCCCGAGAGCTTCGCCCTCTCGGCCTCCGCCTACACGGTGGGTGAGGCGGGCGGTCATGCCACGATCACGATCAACCGCAGCGGCTGGACCGCCGGCTCGGCCTCGGTCCATTTCGCAACCGCGAACGGCACCGCGACGGCCGGCTCCGACTACACCGCGGTTTCTCAGTCCGTCTCCTTCGCCGCCGGCGAGACCTCGAAGACAGTCTCCATCCCGATCACCGACGACAGCGCAGTAGAAAACAGTGAGACGGTACTTCTCTCGCTCTCCAGTCCGTCTTCGGGAGCCACGCTCGGCAGTCCGAGCTCGGCCACGCTCACGATCGTCGACAACGACGTCGCGCCGCCGCCGACTACGAAGCCAGCCACAACGACCTCCAAGGGAAAGATCGTCTCCTGCAAGGTGTCGAAGACGAGCTTCTCTTCCTCGCAAGCCGGCAAGGTCAAGCTCACTTGCAAGTTCTCTCCCAAGAGCAAGGTCTTCCGTTACGCGCTCTCGCTCAAGAAGGGCAAGAAGTGGGCCGTAGTTAAGAGCGTCAAGAAGACCGGTTCCTTCAAGACCTACACGCTGAGGTTCAAGAAGCTCTTCGCCGGCAAGCCGATCAAGCGCGGCTCTTACCGGCTCAAGCTCTCGGCCGACAAGAACTCGAAGACGCTCAAGTTCAAGGTCAAGTAGTACGCAACCAGTGGCCGGACGTCGCGAGAACGCCCGGCCACTGGCCGTTTCGGGAACCGGCTAGGGCAACCCGACCACCGCAATCGGAGTCTCGCTTAGCGCGATCCCGCCGACGCCGAGCTGACCGGAGTTGTTGTCGCCCCAGCAGTCCATGGTTCCGCTTGCCAGAACGCCGCAGGTGAAGTACATGCCGGGACTCAACTGGCTGACGTTCGCGAGCGGAGTCGTGCCCGACGAGTAGACGGCGCCGGGATTCGCGGCGTCGGCGATGGTTCCGTTGCCGAGCTCGCCGTCCCCGTTGTTGCCCCAGCAGTCGGTGATCCCACTGCTCAAGCGGGCGCAGACGTGAAAGCCACCCACGCCGATCGAGCTGACGCCGCCGAGTGGCGTGGTGCCGGAGCTGTAGACCGGTACCGGAGTCGAGCTGTCGGTTCCCGGCAGCGCGCCGCCTTGGCCGAGCTCGCCGCTGTGATTCAGGCCCCAGCAATCGACCGTCCCGGCGCTGAGCAGAGCACACGTGTCGTAATAGCTCGCGCTCACCTCGGTGGCGGATATCCCGGCAACGAGGGTCGGGTTGTTGCTCTCCGAGCCGGTGGCTCCGGTACCGAGATCGCCGTTGTGGTCTATGCCCCAGCAGTAGACGCTGCCCGCGGATACGGCGCAGGCGTGAGAATTGCCGGCACTCAACGAGGTGACGCTCCCGAACAGCGCGCCGGAGGTGCCCGTCTTGTAGGCGTGGACCGGAGACGCAATGGCGTTCGAACCGCCCGAGCTGCCGTTTCCGAGTTGCCCGCTGACGCCGTCGCCCCAGCAGTCGATCGTCCCGTCAGTGAGCAGGGCGCAGGTGAACCAGCCGCCGGCGCTCACCTGGGAGACGCCGCTCAGCGTCCCCGAGCCGCCGATTCCAACTACCTGAGCGGGCGCGAGAACGTCGTCGCTCTCGGTGATGGTGTTGTTTCCGATCTGGCCGGCTTCGTTGTCTCCCCAGCACCTGACGCTGTGGTCGGAGAGGACGGCGCAAGTGAAGTTCTCGCCGGCGCTCACCTGGACTACGTTCTCGAGCGGATGACCGGGACTGGTCACGACCTGAACTGGCGTCGCGCTGGATGTATGCGTGCCGTCGCCGAGCTGGCCGTGTTCGTTCGCGCCCCAGCACTTGACCGTGCCGTCACTGAGCACGGCGCAGCTGTGATCGTCGCCGCTGTCGGCGCTCGAGACAACCGAGGCCACCAAGCTCGTTTGGGCCGACGTTGCGCTTGCTGAGCCACGGGAGTTGGAGGCCGTCACCTGGACGCGAATCGTCGAATGATCGTCGCTTCCCACCAGGACGTAGTTGCTTGTCGCGGCGCCCGAAATATCGCTGCAGCTGGCGCCGGAGGAGTTGCAGCGGCGCCACTGATACGAGTAGCTGGGAGTTGGAGAACCTGACCATGTGCCCGGGTGAGCCGCGAGTGTCTGCCCGTCCCTGACCGTGCCGCTGATGGTGGGAAGAGCCTTGTTAGCCGGTGAACCGCCGCTCTTCTTTGCCTTGACGACCTTGAAGGGAAGCGTCTTGCTGCCCGAGTCGACGGAGAGCTTGAGCTTGTAGCTCCCGACTTTCACCGGCTTGCCGGCAAATAGCTTCTTGACCGTCTTCGTGCAGGAGCCCTTGAAGCTGCCCTTCCTCGCGACCTTCTTGACCGTCTTCCACCTCTTACCGCTCTTGATCGTGATCGCGTAAGCGAAGCTCTTGCTCGGCGCGGTGAACTTGCAGATGAGCTTGACTTTGCTCGCCTGGGCGCTCGTGAAGTTGGTCTTGGTCAGGTGAGCGGAGAGCTTGGCGCTCGACGTGGTGCCGGAAGCCGTGCCGACGAGCACGAGCACGAGGACGGTAGCGAGAAGCAGCTTTCTGGCGAGAGAGGGCAGACGGGTCACTTTCCACCTCCGGTGGCGTGGGCTAGGAAAACGGTCAGGTGTCAGTCTCAGGCAGATCGGATTATCCTCGACCTCACAGGGAGATTCCAGCGCACTACCTCGCCAAGTCCGGATGGACGGCCTCGTCGCTTGCGCCGGTACCCGGTACGGCGCCGGCTGGTTACGCCTCGGCGCCCGCGCTCGGCGAAGATAGGGGCATGCGCATCATCGCCGGCGATCGAAAAGGGGCGCGGATCTTCGCTCCCAAGGGACGCTCGACCAGGCCCACGGGCGATCGCGTGCGCGAGGCGGCCTTCCGTCTGATCGGCCCCGTGGACGACGCCACGGTGCTCGACCTCTTCGCCGGCTCGGGCGCGATGGGGCTCGAGGCGCTCTCCCGCGGCGCGGCGCGCGCCGTCTTCGTCGAGTCCGACCGCGAGGCCTGCCGCGTGATCGAGCGCAACCTGGCCAAGCTCGAGCTGAGCGGCGCCGAGCTCGTTCGCGCCGACGCGCGCCGCGCGCTCTCTGCCGATGTGGCGGCGGCTAGGCGATACGATCTGATCCTGGTCGATCCGCCCTACGAGGAATACAGACAGTTGGAAAAGACACTCGCCATCTACCTTCCCCGGCTGCTCGCGTCGGGCGGCGTCGTCGTGGTCGAGACCGAAAGCCGCCTCGAGCCCGATCTGCCGCTCGCGCTGCGCACCTCTCGCCGCTACGGCTCGGCGCGCCTAACCGTCTATGACGGCGTCTACGACGGAGGAGACTCGTGAGCTCGACGCACCCCATCACCGCGATCTGTCCCGGCAGCTACGACCCGGTGACCAACGGTCATCTGGACATCATCCACCGCGCCGCGGCGGTCTTCGATCACATCGTCGTGGGCGTCATCGTCGAGCCCCATCACAAGCAGCCGACCTTCACGGTCGAGGAGCGAATCGCCTTTCTCGAGCAGGCGCTCGACGGCGCCGAGAACATCGTCGTCGAGGCCTTCAGCGATCTGGTCGTGAACTTCGCCAAGCGCTGCGGTGCGCGCACGATGGTGAAGGGACTTCGCGCCATCTCCGATTTCGAGTGGGAGTTCCAGATGGGCCATCTCAACCGAACGATCGCGCCCGAGCTCGAGACCGTCTACGTGATGGCCGACCCCAATTACAGTTTCGTGTCCTCCAGCGGCGTCAAGGAGCTGGCCTCCTTCGGCGGCGACGTCTCCGAGTTCGTGCCGCCGGCCGTGGCCAAGCGCTGCCACGAGATCTTCGGCAACGGCGGAGCGAAGGAGGACTGAGATGGTTCTTGTGACGCCCCCGCGGGGAAGCAACGAGCCGACGATCGATCGCCAGGAAGGAGATCGGCGCCCGCGCAGGAACGCAGGAAGAGACCCAGCAATCAGCGCGCGAGTAGACTTCTCGGAGACGGATAACCATGGACATTCTCGTCCTCATTGACAAGCTCGACGATCTAGTACACAACGCCAAGCAGGTGCCCCTGACCGACCAGGTGCGCATCGACCGCGAGGAGATCTACGACGTCCTCGATCAGATGCGCGCAACGATCCCGGAGGAGCTGAAGCGGGCGCGTTGGATCGTCAAGGAGCGCCAGGACATGCTCGCCGAGGCCAACCGCGAGTCGGATCGCATTACCGGCGAGGCGCGCGAGCAGGCGATTACGCAGGCTTCGCAGACCGAGATCGTGAAGCTGGCCGAGCACCAGGCCACGGAGATCGTCGAGGAAGCCCGCCGCCAGGCGCGTCAGACCAGGCTCGAGATGGAAGACTGGGCCGACTCGATTCTCTCCACGCTCGAGGTCAACCTCGACAAGTTCCTCACCGCGGTCAAGCGCGGTCGCGAGCGCCTGCACGAGCGCTCGCAGGAATCGGTCGTCGCCGGCATCGGCCCGCTCGACGACCCCGACAGCTACCAGTAGTCGCGCTTGATGTTGGTTAGCGGCTCGGCTCAGGCCAGGTCGTCTTCGCCTGCGCGGCGGCGGGCCGAGCAGGTACCGGCTCGGCCCGCTGCTACCCTGAGCGTATGACCACCTACGACCTTAGGCGGCTCCGCCTGCGGTCGGGCGAGGAGCACCGCGAGGCGGTCGAGATCGAGCTCGAGCCGCTTGTCTACGGCGGCCAGAGCTACGAGCCGCTGCCGCCGACTGTCACGGCCAACCTGACGATCGACCGCGCCTCGGGCGGCACCCTCTTTCGCCTGCGCTTCGAGTGCCGGATGGTCGGGCCCTGCTATCGCTGCCTGGGCGAGGCCGAGTTCCGCGAGAAGATCGTCGCCGACGAGTACCAGGATGCCGACCCCGCAGCCGACGAAGAGTTGCGCACGCCCTATCTCGAAGGCGACCTGCTCGATCTCTCGGCCTGGGCTCGCGACGCCGCCGCGCTGGCGCTGCCCGAGACCATCCTCTGCCGCCCGGATTGCGCCGGGCTTTGCCCGCAGTGCGGGCGCGACCTAAATCTCGAGCCGCATACGCACTCCGAGGAGATCGTCGACCCGCGCTGGTCGGTCCTCGAGCAGCTGCGCGACAAGCTCTAGCTTCCGTGGCGAGATAGACCCTCAATCGCGCCTGGGCTACTGCCGATGATCACGTAGACGGCTCGATAGCATTCGAGAGAACGGAGGGGCCATGGATTTGGGCATCGAGCGGCGAGAGCTGGAGCCCGAACGGGTGCTCGCGATCGAGCTGACGACCTCGTCCGAGCGTTTTGACGCCGATCTCTCCTCCGCCTTTGGACGTATCGGCGAGGTGCTTACCGAGGCCGGCGCCGTCTTCACGGGCCCGGGCATCTGTATGCACCCGAAGCGCAAGACGCTGCCGGGCCGGATCGCCGCCGTCGCGGCGATTCCCTTCGAGGGCCAGCTCGAGCCCGCCGAGGGCATGAAGGTGATAGAGCTCGGCGGCGGTAGTGCGCTCGTCGGCCTTCTGCACGGGTCCTATGAGCAACTTCCCGAAGCCTGGCTCGAGCTGAACGACTCGCTGGCCAAGGGCGAGCGGCCCCGGCCCAAGACGGTGCCTTACGACCGCTTTCTGCGCAGCATGGTCAACGTCGTGAATCCCGACGAGCTGATCACCGAGCTCGTCATTCCGCTCAGTTGAAGCAACGGGCGAGCCCGGCCCTGGTAGCGGAATCCTGCGGGTCTCCTAAACTCAGCAGGAGATGTCCGACCGGGACGAGATCCTCGCCTATCTGGGCCTACCGGCAAGCGCGACCTTGTCCGAGATCGAGCACACCTACAACGTGCGCTGCAACTCGGCCAGCGAGCGTCTCGCCGCGGGCGACGAGAGCGCGCGCGTCGAGCTGGCGGCCCTGAAGGAGGTCTTCGGTCGGCTCACGGGCCGCAGCGCCGAACAGCTGGAACGACGCGCGAGCGCTTACGGCCGCGTCGGCTCGGCGGCCGAGCCCGCGGAAGTGCATCTGCGCGCCCCCGCCTGGTGGGAGTGCTACCTGTCGCTTATCGCTGCGCTTGCCTCGGCCGTCGCGCTCGCGGCCCTGATCGCCGACTTCCCGCACATCTATCACAAGGGGAGCTTTCTATATCCACTCCTTCTGATCGCCTTGGCAGCTCTCTTCTCGACCGTTGGGACGATGCTCTCGGAGGCCGAGTTCCGACAGGGAGAGCGCGCTCACCTTCTGCACAGCAGGGGTCTCGAAAGCGGCGACGGCCCACCCCGCCTGCGCTTTCACGTCGCTCGCATTGCGATTTACATCAGTCGTGGCGTGCGTTGGCTGATCGGGCCGGCCATTCTCGTCATGTTGTTTCTCAATTTCGCCTCGCTCAAGGGGCGCTATTCGCTGAGATATTGAGCGGCGGTGAGGAGATCGCATCCACTGATCTCGGAAGGCGAGCTGGTCCCGTCCACCGTTTGGAGCAGGCAGATTCCGACGGTACGGCCGACTTCCCGAGCGAAGAGACCGCGCTCGAAGCTTCGTCGGCGTGTACACTACGCGGCCGGTTATGGCTGTCCCAAAGCGAAAAACATCGAAGACCAGACGCGATAAGCGCCGCACTCATCAGGCGCTCGAAGCGCCGCGCCCGAACGTCTGCCCGGTCTGCCATCAGCCCAAGCGCCCTCACCACATGTGCCCGACCTGTAAGCATTACCGTGGCCGCGAGGTCGAGCCGCTGCGGGTCGACGCGCCCTAACCGTTCGGCGCCGAGCGCGCATCGTTATCTTCCGCCTGAGGTGATTGAGGCGGAAAGTAGGAAATGTCCAGGCCGATCCGTATAGCCGTTGACGCCATGGGCGGCGACAACGCCCCCGAGGCGATCATCGCCGGCGCGCTGTTGGCCGCCTGCGACGAGATCGAGCCGATCCTGGTCGGGCGCCTGGGAATCGATCCCAGGGGCCTGGCGCACGTCGTAGCCGATCAGGTGATCGACATGCACGAGAAGCCCAGCAAGGCTGTGCGAACGAAACCGCGCAGCTCGCTCGTGGTTTCGCACAGGCTGGTAGCCGACGGGAAGGCGGACGCGGTCGTCTCGGCCGGGAACACCGGCGCCATGCTGGCGGTGGGGATGGTCGTGCTGCGCCGCCTGCCCGGCGTCAGGCGCCCGGCGATCGGGGTAGTCATGCCTTCCAGGCGCGGTCCTTACGTGCTGATCGACGGCGGCGCCAATGCCGACGCGCGGCCGCGCCACCTGCTCCAGTTCGCGCACATGGGCGCCACCTTCGCCGAGGAGATTCTCGAGCTGAAACATCCGACCGTTCGTCTGCTCTCGATCGGCGAGGAGGCCGAGAAGGGGAACGAACTGTCGATCGCCGCTCACAAACTGCTCGCCGCGAGCGGTCTCAACTTCACCGGCAACGCCGAGAGCCGGCTGCTGCTCGAGCATCCTGCCGATGTTGTCGTCTGCGACGGCTTCACCGGAAATATCGCGGTGAAGACGGTCGAGGGCACCGCGAGCTCGATGTTTATGGCCCTGCGTGATGAAGTCGAGCAAAGCGCGGTGAGCAAGCTAGGCGGGCTCTTGCTGCGTCCGGCGCTTCGTGCGGTGCGCGAGAAATTCAACCCCGATACCTACGGCGGCGCCTACCTGCTCGGCCTGCGCGGGCTGGCGGTGACGGCCCACGGAAACTCCAGCCCGGCCGCGATTGCGAACGCCATTCGCCTTGCTGCGCGCGGCGTCGAGCACCGCGTCGTGCAACGCATTGCCGAGCGCATGCCCTCCCGCGTGGTAGCATCGGCCCGCCCTTCGAACTCGACGGAATGAGGTGTCATGGCAGCATCGCGTGAAGAAGTCTTCGACCGCGTCAAGGAAGTCCTTGTCGAGCAGCTTGGTGTCGACGAGAGTGCGATCACCGAAAAGGCGTCCTTCCAGGAAGATCTCGACGCCGATTCGTTGGATCTGGTCGAGCTGATCATGGAGCTCGAGGATTCCTTCGACATCAAGATCTCGGACGAAGACGCACAGAAGATCCAGACCGTCGGGCAGGCTGTCGAATACGTCACAGCGCACCAGAAGTAGAGCTCGTTCGATAGAGGTGTGCGCTTGAGGGGGCCGATCCGTGGATGCCAGGGGCCGCGCGAGCCGCGAGGGCGCACTGGTGGTGCGTTGAACGACTCGGGTGATCACTGGTGCCGCGGAGCGGCCGCATCGGGCGTACAGGCCTAGCGAAATGGGCTCTAAGGCGCCTGAAGGTCACAAGGCTCTCCGTGGGCTGATTGACGCTCTACCGGCGGAGGAGTTGGAGCACGTCTTCACCCACACCTCGTGGGCGCCAGACCGTGCCTCTTCGTACGAGCGGCTCGAGTTTCTCGGCGACAGCGTGCTCGAGCTGGCTACGGCCAGGGCGCTCTACGACCGCTACCCCGACTTCAGCGAGGGGCGGATGGCGAAGATCCGCTCTCACGTCGTCTCGCGCGCCAGCTGCGCCGAGATAGCGAGCGAGCTGGGCCTCGGCGAGCAGTTACTCGAGCTCGGGCACGGCGTCTCGCGTGAAGAGCTGAAGCGCCTGTCGGTGAACCGCAACGTGCTTGCAGCGCTGCTCGAGGCGGCGCTGGCGGCCATTTACCTGCGATTCGGCTTCGAGCCGGTCGAGAGCGCGATCGTGGCCTCCTTCGAGAGTCACATCGAGTACGCCATCTCGGGTCACGTGGACTTCAAGACCGAGCTACAGGAGGCGCTGGCGCGGCGCGGCCAGCAGGTCATCTACGTAGTGCTCGACGCGGTCGGCCCGCCGCACGAGCGCACCTTCACCTGCGCCGCGCAGGTGAACGGTGAGAGCATGGGCAGCGGCACCGGCACGACGAAGAAGGCGGCCGAGCAGGCGGCGGCCGAGCAGGTACTGGAGCGGCTCGAGCTCGAGTCGGACAAATAGGCCTTCGGCGCCCAGCACGACCGGCGCTGTCCTGCCCGCCCGTCAAAATTGCGCTCGCATGCATCTGATCGAAAGCATCCGCCGGAGCGGTGTCGTTGATCCGTACCGTGCGCCTGACGCGCCGGCGGGAGGCATCCGCTGCACCTGAAGACGATCAAGATCAAGGGCTTCAAGTCCTTCCCCGACTCGGTCGAGGTGCGGCTCGAGCCGGGCGTGGCGGTTGTGGTCGGGCCGAACGGCTCCGGTAAGTCGAACATCTCCGACGCCATCGTCTGGGCCGCCGGCTCGCTGACTCCGAGCGAGCTCAGGGCCGAGAAGCCCGACGACGTGCTCTTTGCCGGTAGCGCCGAGCGCGCGGCGGTCGATTCCTGCGAGGTCGAGCTGGTGTTCGACAACACAGCCGGCGACGGACCGCTCGACTACAGCGAGCTGGCCATCACCAGGCGCCTGCAGCGCGGCGGCGAGGGCCAGTACCTGGTCAACAGGGCGCCGGTGCGGCGGCTCGATCTGGTAGATCTCCTTTCCGACCTGGGTCTCGGTCACGGCATGCACTCGATCATCGGCCAGGGTCGGGTGGACGAGGTGCTGACCTCGAGCCCGACCGAGAGGCGGGCGCTGATCGAGGAGGCGGCCGGCCTGGGCAAGTTCAAGCGCCGCCGCCACCGGGCGGAGCTGAAGCTGGCGCGCGTTCAGGCTCAGGTCGCACGTGCGCACGATGTCGAGGCCGAGGTGCGCAAGCACCTGCGCCCGCTGGCGATGCAGGCCAGCGCGGCCGAGCGGGCGGAGAAGCTGCGCGGCCAGATCGCTTCGCTGGAGGCGCGAATCGCCCAGCTCGACCTGGCCTCGGTCGCGGAAAGGCGGGCGGAGACCGAGTCGAGGCGCGCCGTGATCCTCGAGGCGCAGGCACAGGCCCGAGCCGAGCTGGAGCGCCTGCTGAGCGAGCGCGAAGGCGCCGAGCAGGAGTTGACCGATATCGCCGGCAGCCGCGAGGCGACTCTGGCCGGGCTCTATCGGCTGCGCGGCGCGGTCGAGCGGCTGGAGATCAGGCGCGAGGCGGTCGAGGGACTGGCTACCGAGCTTGCCTTCCTGCATGCCCGTAGTCGCCAGAGCGGCTCGGCCGAGGGCCGGGCAGAGCTGGTGCAGCTGGAGCGCGCCCACGCACGGGCCCGCGACGAGTTGCAGAAGGCCGAGTTGGGCGAGCGCGAATGTGAGCTCGCCTTGCAGCGGAGCCTCGCCGAGCTGGCGGGCCTGGAGCGAATCGAGCTGGCGCGGCTGGAAACCGAGTCGCGCGCGCTGCTCGAAAAGAGGACGAAGGTGGAGAGCGACCTCGCCGAGGCCGCTTCGCTGCCGGAGGCGGCGGGACGTGAGCTGTTCGAGCTCGCCGCGGCTGTCGAGAGACTCTCCTTACGGCGAGAGTCGCTCGGCTCCTCATTGGGGCGCTCGCGGCAGGAGCTGAGCGAGGCCGAGGCGCTGGAGCAGAGTGGGGCGCCGAGCTATCAGGAGATCGAGAAGGCGGAGGCCCGGGCGGCCGCACGCGAGCGCGAGCTGGCGCAGGAGTGCGACCGGGCCTGCGAACGTGCCCGTCACGCCGCCGAGCGGCTGAGCGTGCTCGAGCGTTCGATCAAAGAGCGGGAGGGCATTCCACCGGCCGCCAGAGCGCTGGCCGAGGCCGGCGAGCTGCTGGCGCTGACGCTGCTCGAGGTCGAGCCTGGTTACGAGCAGGCGGTGGCGGCGGCCCTGGCCTGGCGCGCGGCGGCTCTGATCGCGCCGGATCCAAAGCGCGGCTTCGATTTGCTGGAGAAGGCGCGCCGGGAGGGGCTGGGCAACCTGGCCGTTGTGCTCGCCTCCGGCGCTGCCTCCGGCCCGGACAGGCGCGAAGCGAAGGAAGCGGCGCCGCTGGCGGGCGCCCGTCCGCTCGTCGAGCTCGCCGCGGGAGACAGGAGGGCGCAGAAGCTGCTCGAAGGCATCTGGCTGGTGCCGCTCGAGCGCCTTACCGAGGCTCGCTCGGGCGTCGTCGTCACGCGCGAGGGGCACGGCTACGACGCCACGCGGGGCGAGCTCTGGTTCTCCGGTAGCGCGACCGAGACGCTGATGCTCGAGCTCGATGTGCGCCATCGCGCGCTCGAGGGCGAGGTCAAGCAGCTCTTCGGCGAAGCGGCCGAGGCCGAGAAGGCGCTCGGACGCGCCCGGCGTGAGTTGACGAATGCAGAGAAGGCGCTGGCCGAGGTTGAGCCGCCCCGGCGGCGTCTGCTGCCTGCTGCTTTCCTTGCGCGCCTGATCGCAAGCGGCTCTCGCCTGGAACAGGCGCTGCAGGCCGCGGAGAGCTCCGCGGCTGCCCTGCGCGAGCCACTTCAGGGCAAGGCCGTGCAGAGCCGCGGTCAGGTCTCGCGGCTGAGCGAGGAACTGCAGTCGCTGGCCGCCGCCGAGGCCGAGCTACGCCTGGCGCTGTCGGCGGCTCGAGAACGTCTTGCGGAGGCGCTTCGGCGCTCGGGCGCCGCCGAGCCGCCCGAGCTCGTTGAGCTCGCCGCCGAGCGGGTTGCCGAGCGTAGGGACGCTCTGACGCAACAGATCGCCGCGGCGGAGGAGACGCTGACGGTGGCCAGCCGCGTCGCCGCTGCCGCACGCGAGGCCACCAGCCTGGCCGCCGAGGCGCACACCAAGGCGCGCGTCGATCGTGCGCATCCGCCCGAGCTCTTCTGCGCCCGTCTGAGCGCCTGCGGCGAGCGGTTACAGGCCGCTCTGAGCGCGATTCCCGATCGCGTCGAGATGCTGGAAGCGCCGCTGCGCGAGCAGGTCGAGGCGGGCGCCGGCCAGGCCGGCGAGCTGGGCGCCACGCTCCGCCGTCTCGGCGCCGAGGAAGCGGCTCTGCGCGACCGTACGAGTGCGGAGTCCGAACGCCAGGCCCAGGTGGGAGTCGAGTTGGCGCGTCTCGACTCCGAGGCCGAGGACGCCGAGCGGCGCCTGGGTGGCGAAGGAGTTGTCCCGGCCGAAGGCGACGACCGCGAGGAGCTTTCTCTCAAGCTGGAGCGCGGGCACAGACGACTAGAGGAGCTGGGGCGGGTCAATCCGCTGGCCAAGGAGGAGTACGCCGAGGAGAAGGCGCGCCTGGAGGAGCTGGAGCTGCAGCGTGCCGATCTCGAGCGCAGCCTGGCCGAGCTGGAGAGGCTCTGCGCCGAGCTGACGGGTACAGTCGAGCGCCGCTTCGCCGAGACCTACCAGCTGGTCAGCGGCACCTTCGAGGAGGTCGCGGCCACGCTCTTCCCGGGCGGCGAGGGCAGGCTGCGCCTGACCGAGCCAGCCGCTTCGACGGCGCCCGAGACGGACGAAGAGGCCGGGATCGAGATCGAGCTGCGCCCCGTCGGTAAAAGGGTCAGCAAGCTCTCGCTGCTCTCCGGCGGCGAGAAGTCACTGGGAGCGATCTGCTTCCTCTTCTCGCTCTTCCTCGCCCACCCGTGCCCGTTCTACCTGCTCGACGAGGTCGAGGCCGCGCTCGACGAGGCCAACATCGGTCGCTTCGTCGAGCTGCTGCGCCGCTACGCCGATCGGGCCCAGTTCGTCGTCATCACGCACCAGAAGCGCACCATGGAGGCCGCCGACCTGCTCTACGGCGTGACCATGAGCGGCGACGGCATCTCGCAGGTCGTCTCGCGGCGCACGCCGCGCGAGCCCGAGTTGGCGCTGGCGACCGCCTAGCTTCCTCGGCCGGCGGCGTCGGAAACGTCGACGTAGTCGATCGCCACCTCGCGTGATTTCCAGAGATCGCCCTCGACTACGCTTGTGCGCGTGAGTCGAACCTGGTCAGAGCTGCTCGGAGAGGCGGAAAGCCCGGCCGAGGCCGAGGAAGAACGGCGCGGCTTCTTCTCGCGCCTGCGCGATTCGCTGGGCAAGAGCCGCAAGGCGCTGGTCGGCCAGATCGCCGCGGCGGCCTTCGATCCGGGCGACGAGCAGGCCTGGGAGCGGCTGGAGGAGGCGCTGATCGCCGGCGACGTGGGCGTGCGTGCGACGGCCGAGCTGGTGCGACGGCTGGAGGAGCGAGTGGAGATCATCGATCTCGGTCAGGCACTGGCCGAGGAGATCGCGCTGATGATCGACCGGCCGGTCTCTTTCGATCTCTCCGCGCAACTAAGCGTGATTCTGGTCGTAGGCGTCAACGGTACCGGCAAGACGACGACCATCGGCAAGCTGGCCCGGGTGCTGCATCAGCACGGTCGCAGCGTGCTGGTAGCCGCTGCCGACACCTACCGAGCCGCTGCCGAGGAGCAGCTTCAGATCTGGGCCGAGCGGGCGAGCGCCGACTTCGTCGGCGGCGAGAAGGGGGGAGACCCGGCCGCGGTCGCCTTCGACGCGATCGAGGCCGCCACGGCGCGCGGGAGCGACGTGGTGATAGTGGACACCGCCGGGCGCCTGCACACCCAGATCAACCTGATGGAGGAGCTGGTCAAGGTTCGCCGCGTAATCGCAGCCAAGCTGGAGGGCGCTCCGCAGGAGACACTGCTCGTGATCGACGCCACCACCGGCCAGAACGGACTGCAGCAGGCGCGCCTGTTCGCCGAGGCCGTAGGTGTGACCGGTGTTGTTCTGACCAAGCTCGACGGCTCGGCCAAGGGCGGCGTCGCGGTGGCGATCGCCTACGAGCTCGACCTGCCGGTAAAGCTGATCGGGCTGGGCGAGCAGCTGGACGACCTGCGCCCGTTCGATCCTGGCGACTTCGCACAGGCGCTGGTGCGGGGCTAGCTCTTTCCGAGCTTGGTCGCGCGTGATTTGGTGCTTCCGGGGGCACCCCAACGAGAACGCTACCGAGGCCGGACGCACGCATCTGTGCCGAAACAGCGCCAAGAGTCGAGCGGGCGCTCTACGGGTAGGGTCAAGTTCAATGACCACCGCCGATTCCACCGGCAAACCGGCCGAGAGTCCGAAGCGCAGGTTCTCTCGTCTGCGCCTTCCCCGGCGCGGGCGCCCCTTGATCCGCCGCCGCTGGCTGCGCTGGACGGTGCGCGTGCTCGTGGCCCTCTTCGTGCTCGGCACCCTCTTCTCGCTTGTCTACAACCTGGCCACGAACGGTGATCAGAAGCCGGCCTCGGCGCTCTATCCGGGCCCTTACGTCCAGATCGACGGGCGCGCGGTCGCCTACCGCGAGCTGGGCAGGCAAGGCAGTCCGATCATCCTGCTCGGCGGCTTCGCCGAGCCCTCCTGGGTCTGGAAGCAGGTTGGGCAGAGGCTGGCGCTGGGTCACCGCGTTTATGCACTCGACCTGCCGCCCTTCGGCTACTCCGAGCGCAAGGGCCCGTACAGCCTGGCCGGCTGGACAAAGCTGGTACGCGACTTCTCGACTCACTTCGGGCTGCGGCGGCCGATCATCGTCGGGCACTCGCTGGGAGCCGCGGTCGCGGTGGACGTGGGCCTCGAGGCGCCCGCGAACACGGGCGGAGTCGTTCTGCTCGACGGCGACGCACTCCCGGTCGGCGGCCCGCATTGGCTCGCGAATCTGTTCGTCAACCCCTACTACACGACGCTCTTCCGCCTCGTCACCCACTCCGACTGGCTCGTGCGCAAGGTGCTCGTCCAGGCCTACGGTCCCGACCGGCCGCCGATCACAGGTAGCCAGGTGGATGCCTTCGAGCGGCCGTTCCGCGTTGACGGAACCGAGAACGGTTTCCACGATCTCTTCCGCGGCGGCGTGCAGGGGCTCACGCTCGCTGACCTGAAGCGGCTGCGGGTACCACGGATAGTCGTCTGGGGCCAGCGCGACGCGGTCGACAACCTGAAGGCCGGGCGCACCTCGGCGCAGGCGCTGGGCGTGAAGCTGATCGTGATCCCGCGCGCCGGTCACCTCTCGATGCTGAGCGAGCCGGCGCTGGTCGCGCGGGCGATCGGGTCGTTCGCGGCGCGGGTCGAGCGGGCGCCGAAGGTGAGCGCGGTCAAGAAGCGCAAGCGCTGAGCGGGACGGCGAGGTGAAAGCTGTTTAGCGGACTCGGGCGGGCACTTCTTTCGGCGGGTAGGGACTTGAGTTGCGATACGTCCGTCCACCGTCGGCTGTTGCCAGGCCGAGGCGCACTACAGTGAACCGGAGACAAATGCCCAACCACGTCAGCACAGCACGAGACGAGAATCTCCTCGTCGGTCTCGACGGCGAGTAGGTTGGTCTGAGATGGGACGAGCAAGCGGAGAACAGCACCGCGCGGCAGCACAGCCGCGCAGTATGAGAAGCGAGCCGATGGCAGCCACCGACCCCCCGAGTTCGCAGCGGTTCTACCATGGCACACGGGCTGACCTGAAGCCGGGAGACCTAATCGAGCCCGGCTATCGCTCTAACTTCGGCAGGCGGAAGAAGGCAGGCTACGTCTACCTGACCGGCAGTTTGGACGCAGCCGCTTGGGGGGCTGAGCTGGCACTCGGCGAAGGTCCCGGCAGAATCTTTACGGTAGAACCGACCGGCCCGATTATGGATGACCCCAATCTGACGGACAAAAGGTATCCGGGTAATCCGACGAAGTCATACCGCTCCCGGGAGCCGCTGCGGGTCACGGGCGAGTGCACGGATTGGCAGGGACACTCCCCGGAAGCTGTCCAGGCCATGAAAGACAGAATTGCCGGCCTTGAGCCCCTCGAGGGCTCGTAGAGCACTATTACGAGCTCTCTCACCGCGTGCGGAGAGCTGGGTCATGACCTTGCGCCGTGGCGGCGGCGTGCCAGTGTGCGCCAGGTGGTTCGTCCGCAACACGACGGCCCATTCGCGTCCGTCCGCGTAGCCCATCTGACGCGAGAACGGCCGCGCGATCTGTGCCGGTCTTGTGCCGAAGCAGAGCTTGATCGCTACGCGCAGCCAGGCGGCCGCCGCTGAGCCCACGACTACACTGAGCCGCGATGTTCGACTCCCTTTCCGACCGGTTGCAGAGCGTCCTCGGCGACCTGCGCAAGCGCGGCACGCTCGACGAGGAAGCGATCTCACGCGCGATGCGCGAGATCCGCCTCGCCCTGCTCGAGGCCGACGTCAACTTCAACGTCGTCAAACAGTTCGTCGCCCAGGTCAAGGAACGGGCGCTGGGCCAGGACGTGCTGAGGAGCCTCACCCCCGGGCAGCAAGTGGTGAAGATCGTGCACGAGGAGCTGACGACGCTGATGGGTGCCGGCGCCTCCGGGCTGGCCTTCGCGCAGCGGGCGCCGACGGTGATCCTGCTCGCCGGCCTGCAGGGCTCGGGCAAGACGACCGCCGCGGCCAAGCTGGCGCTCTACCTGCGCAAGGAGAAGAAGAAGGCCTTTCTCGTCGCCTGCGACCTGCAGCGCCCGGCCGCGATCGACCAGCTGGAGCAACTCGGCGCGCAGGTCAACGTTCCCGTCTACGCCCGCCGCGACACAACCGATCCGGTCGCCGTCGCGCGCGCAGGAGTCGAGGAGTGCACGCGCCAGGGCTGCGACGTGGCCATCGTCGACACCGCCGGCCGCCTGCACGTGGACGAGGAGATGATGAGCCAGCTGGCAGCGGTCAGAGACGCCGTCAAGCCGCACAACGTGCTGCTCGTGCTGGACTCGATGACGGGCCAGGA
>Ga0182011_10000441_pt1 | contig 36001 bp, 29 predicted proteins | sample 711E1DmetaG_FD_120481 | JGI IMG/M metagenome (GOLD analysis project Ga0182011, IMG submission 120481) | Permafrost microbial communities from Stordalen Mire, Sweden - 711E1D metaG | ecosystem: Environmental > Terrestrial > Soil > Wetlands > Permafrost | place: Sweden: Stordalen | collected...
ACCGGCTGGGCGACCCACTAAATCATGCAAACGATACTCATTCGTGAGTATTGTTTTGTCTCGCATAATTTTCTCAACTGCAACTTGGTACTTAGGCAAGGCCGTTTTAAAAAACCACTGACGGTGCGCATGATGCTCCCATTTATGGGACAATGGAAGAATAATTTCAAATGTTATCAATATCAGCAAAAGCATTACAAGATGCGCTATTTTCTGAGGCGAGTAGGGTATAAAAACGAGATTTATGAAAAATAAAACTACCAAAGATAAGAAAGGTAAAATTAAAATAAACATGAGAAGAATGTGCAGAAGGCCTGATGTAAATATGGAAATACTTCCGGTTGCTCCCTGCAAAATACGAACTGCCACGAAAAAGCTTAAGAAATAAGCTGTAATTTTTATGAGGGTTGTTGTTTCTGATTTGCTAATTTTCATATATAAAAGTTTTAGTTATAAATCTAAGGCATCCATTACGCCGAACAATATGCCTTGCTCCCTCATACCGAGGGCATCTATGTAACCTCCGATAGTCAAGAATTCTTTTTTCCCTTCGTCTGGACTATTGTATCCGGAAGCATCAAATACAGAATACAAATTGCCTGCACCCCACATCTCAGCGAGATATTGAGGATCCCCGCTCTTAAAAGAGGCATATGCAGCACCATAGCCTGCCAAAAGATTTCCAAATTGATTTCCATGAAGCCTCTCACCGGCTACTTCAAAGGTATCATTTGCTCTTGTTGCTTTCCCCTCCGTGAGTTCCTTGAAATCGTAAACGGGTCAGTTCTTGATATTGTCATATTGCTTTCCGTTGGCGATACAAGAGCAGATTCACATAACCCGGCGCCACCTTGACCGCATCCCCTTTGGCTCGCCGGCCCAAATCTTCCTCCCGCCAGCGCCGACGCTTCAATTCCTCCCTCACAATCCCTTCGCTTGCGCCTCCGCCGTCTCCTGCCGCTCCGCCCCAAATAAATAGGTCAGTTTCCTAGAATTATGACATTTTGCTCTGGTCATGCATTCTCCACATTCCAAATGCTCACTCACCCACCACAGCGATACCGTCGTCCGCCACCGCAAGTTCCGCTTAGAGGGACATGAATCGAAGCTCAATAAACCTTGCGCAGGTTTGACGGCAGGATGTTGAGTTCAGCGCGATATTTGGCAACGGTCCGGCGCGCGATGACAATGCCTTTGTCGGCAAGCATTTTCACGACTTCCTGATCCGACAACGGTTTGGCGGAGGGTTCACCCTTGAAAATTTCGTCTATCATGTCCTTGACGCTTGCATTGGACACGTCCACGCCGCTCGCGGTTTGCAGACCGGCGGTGAAGAAGTATTTCATCTCAAACACGCCCTGCGGCGTCTGCATGTATTTGCCGGAAACGGCGCGGCTAACGGTGGTTTCGTGAACGCCCACAACGTCGGCGACTTGCGCCATCGTCATCGGTCTCAAATGTGCAACGCCATTCTCCATGAACTTGCGCTGGCGCTTCACAATTTCCCTGGCGATGTTCAAAATCGTTTGTTGCCGCTGGTGCAGACTTTTGATGAGAAATTTTCCGGCGCGGATTTTTTCGCGAATGTAATTTTTGACTTCCGCCGAGTTCCCGCCCTGCGACATGAGGTCTTTGTAAACATTGCTGATGTGCAGGTGGGGAATGTGCTCGTTGTTGGTCGTCACGACAAAATCGTTGCCGACCTTTTGCACGAACACTTCGGGCAAAACGTATTGGTTCGTGCCCGGCAAAAAGGCGCGACCCGGTCGCGGCTCCAAACGCCCGATGCGTCCGAGCGCCAGTTGCACTTCTTCAAGAGAGCAGCCCGTGCCGCGTGCGATTTCAGGAATGCGTCTTTTGCCCAGCGCGTCCATGTAATCGCGCACGATGCGATATTCAAGAGAGTCCTGCCGGCTGGCGCGTTCGAGTTGAAGCAAAAGACATTCCCGCAAGTCGCGCGCGCCTACTCCCGGCGGATCAAAGGTTTGAATGACCTTCAGAACTTCCGAAATTTTTCCCTCCGGCAGGTTGGTGGAAGCCGCCAATTCTTCAACCGTCGCCTTGAGATAACCGTGCTCATCAATGTTGCCGATAATCAATTCAGCCACGCCGTGTTGTTCATCGGTCAAATCCGTTTCGCGCACTTGCTCCGTCAATATTTGCGCGAGCGACGAGCCCACCGTCAGCGAGTCGAACATGAACTGGCGCTTTTCCTCATCCTCGGCGGATTGGCGGATGGGAATGTTTGATTGCGCAAAATGGTCACGCCATTCCTGATCGAGTTGAACAAGCCGGTCGAATTCCACCTGGAAATCGTCCGCAGGGGCTTCCTTGTTTTTCTCTGATGCGGAACCGGCGGTGTCTTCCGAGAGGTCCGCATAATTGCCGGAAACTTCGCTTTCTTCACTTTCATCGTCAGTCATTTTGTCATCCAAGTCGGATTCCGCTGACGAGTCTTCTTCGAGCACTGGATTTTGCTGCAACTCCTGTTCCACCAACGCTTTAAGCTCAAGGGTCGGCGCTTGGAGCAAGGCAAGGGATTGCTGCAACTGCGGTGCCAACACCAGCGATTGCGTAAGACGAGTGGATAATTGTAAGCTTTGAACCATCTTACTGCCTCACTTTAACCCGGATTCCTTCAAGCACAAGCAAAATTGGCACGACATTCGCTGTGCCCTCCAAACTCGTGGAAAATCTGGCTTTTGCGGCTGTTTGATTGCATCTTGAATGCATGAAATTGATTCTTTCGACGCACAACATCACGCTGACCAAGGCCATCGAAGACCATATTCTCAATAAACTGGAAAAACTCGACCACTACGACCAGCGCATTGTTGACGCGCGCATCACGCTTGAGCACGACCATACTCGCGTTCCGGAAAGACAATTCAGTTGTTCCATCCGTCTGGACATGCGCGGCCCGGATTTGTTTGCGGAGGATCATGAAAGCGACCTTTACGCGGCAATTGACCGGGTAACCAAAAAAATCGAGCAACAAATCCGCAAGCGCCACAACAAACGAAAGGCAAAAAGACACAAGATCGCCGCGCGCACCAAACTCCGCCGTCAGGAATCCGTTCTCTGATGATTCTTCGTGCCCGAACGATTTTGCCGGTTACCCAACCACCCATCGAAAATGGCGCGGTGGTCGTCATGGGAAATCGTATTTGCGCCGTTGGTTCGTGGCCCGATTTCCAATCCTTGCCCGGCGGGAAAGTTTTTGATCTGGGCGAAGTCATTCTCCTTCCGGGACTCGTCAATGCCCACTGCCATCTCGATTACACCAACATGGCCGGCAAGTTGCCGCCGCCCAAAACGTTTACCGACTGGATTGCACTCATCACCGCCGCCAAGGCGGAGTGGAATTTTTCCGATTATGCGTCTTCCTGGCTGGCTGGCGCCCACATGCTGCTGCGCAATGGCGTCACAACGGTCGCCGACACCGAAACTGTGCCCGACCTGTTGCCGGAAGCCTGGGACGCCACACCGCTGCGCGTTTTTTCGTTTCTCGAGATGACCGGTATCCGCGCCCGGCGGAATCCAGGGGAAGTCCTTCATAAAACTGTTGAAAAAATCAGCTCCCTTTCACACGTTCGTTGCTCCGCCTCGCTTTCGCCGCACGCGCCCTACTCCACACTGCCTGAATTGCTGCAGTTAACGGCTGAAGTGGCGCGGGAAAAAAATCTTCGAGTTGTGACGCATGCCGCCGAGTCCAGGCAGGAATTTGAGATGTTCATGGATGCGCGCGGCGAAATGTTCGACTGGCTCAAGCGCAACGAACGTGATAACTCGGATTGCGGCCTCGGCTCGCCCGTCAAACACCTCGCCCGCAACAAAATGCTCGGTGAAAACTTGATCGCCGTTCATGTCAACCTGCTTGCGCGCGGCGACGCCGCATTGCTTGGCAAACAGGGCGTTCACGTTGTCCATTGCCCGCGCAGCCACGATTATTTTCGTCATCCGCCATTCCCGCGCAAACAACTCGCCAACGCCGGCGTCAATATCTGCCTCGGCACGGACAGTCTTGCAACCACCCTGAAAATCGGGAAACAAATCCCCGAATTGAATTTGTTTGATGAAATGCGCTCGCTGGCGGACAACGATCCGGAACTTTTGCCATTGGAAATTCTCCGCATGGCCACACTCAATGGAGCGCACGCCCTCGGCATGGTTGGACAGGTGGGTGAGCTTTCCGAAAATAGTCTCGCTGATTTGATTGCGATACCCGATTCAAAAACCAAAGATGTCCACGAAGCTGTGCTCGCCCATACCGGCCCGGTGAGCGCCGGCATGATTGATGGTCGCTGGACCATTCCGCCGGCAACATTGTGAGCAATTTCAACCATGAACTAAACGAGCGCCTGGATGCTTCGCGCGCGCAGGGATTGCACCGTGAACTGCGCCGTGTGGATTCGGCTCAAGGCACGCGCATTCAAATGGGCGGCCGAATGTTTCTGAATTTTTCCTCGAACGACTACCTCGGCCTTGCCAATCACCCGTTGCTCAAAGAAGCGGCTGTCAGAGCCGTTAAAAAATTCGGCGCCGGTTCGGGCGCGTCGCGGTTGATTTGCGGTTCACTGGCGCCTCATCACGAGCTTGAGGAGGCGCTTGCCTCCTTCAAAAAAACCGGGGCTGCGCTCGCTTTCTCTTCCGGCTATGCCACAGCCATTGGAACCATTTGCGCGCTGCTCGGCAAAGACGACATCATTGTTCTCGACAAACTTGTTCACGCCTCTGTCGTGGATGCGGCGCGGCTTTGCGGCGCAAAATTGCGCGTCTTCGCCCATAACGATTTAAATGATCTCGAAGATATTTTGAAGTGGGCAAATCGAGTCCAATGTCCAAAGTCCAAAGTCCAAAGTCGGGGGCGACTGATGATCGTTACGGAAAGCATTTTTTCAATGGATGGCGACGCCGCGCCGCTGTGCGAAATCGCCACGCTCAAGGAAAAATACGGCGCGTGGCTTATGGTGGATGAAGCGCATGCAACCGGGCTTTACGGGAAAAACCGCCGTGGACTTGCAGAAGAGCTTGGCGTGAGCGATCGGATTGAAATCCAGATGGGCACGCTTGGCAAGGCGCTGGGCGCAAGCGGCGGGTTCATTTGTGGGTCTCGCACGTTGATTGATTTTTTGGTGAATCATGCCCGCAGTTTCATTTTCAGCACCGCACCCGTTCCGGCGGCAGCAGCGGCGGCAACGGCGGCAATTCAAATGGTTCAATCCATTGAAGGCGAAAAGCGGCGGGAAATGCTTTGGTCACGGGTTCGTGAATTCCAATCGCAAATCGGCAACACCGCTTCGCGCGTGCGGAGTCGCAAATCGATGATTCCAAGCGCCATTGTTCCCATTATGGTCGGTGACGAAAAGAAAGCGGTGGAAGTCGCCGCCGCCTTGCGTGAACGTGGCATTTTCGTTCCGGCAATTCGTTATCCAACCGTGGCTCGTGGCAAAGCGCGTTTGCGTGTGACGCTGACAACAACCCACATGACTGAAGAGATCCATTTGCTCGTCGCCACGCTAAAAGAAATCGTAAATCGTAAATCGTAAATCAAAAATTCAGATGCACCGTCTTGCCAAACTCGATCACCGGTTTGTCTGGCATCCCTTCACGCAAATGCGCGACTGGCTGCGGCGTGAACCGATTGTCATTGCCTCCGGCAAGGGCGCTGTGTTGCGCGACATTCGAGGGCGAAAATACCTGGATGCCAATTCTTCGATTTGGACGAACCTGCATGGGCATCAAAATCCCCAAATCAATTCGGCGATTCACCTCCAGCTGAAAAAAATCGCGCACAGCTCGGCGCTGGGACTGGCAAATGAGCCGGCAAGTTTGCTGGCGGAAAAGGTGATTCAAATTACGAATTGCGAATTGCGAATTGCGAACTCAAAAAACGCGCGCGGACAGGCTAATTCGAAATTCGAAATTCGAAATTCGAAATTATCAAAGGTTTTCTTTTCCGATGACGGCTCAACCGCGCTTGAAGTCGCGTTGAAACTTGCCTACGAATTTTCCCGGCGGACCGGGCGCAGCAAAAAACCGAAATTCCTTTCACTCGAGGGTGCGTATCACGGCGACACCGTCGGTGCGGTCGCGCTTGGGCACGTTGATTTGTTCCACAAAAGTTATTCCGGATTGTTGTTCAAAACGGACAAGGTCATGTCGCCGTATTGCTATCGCTGTCCATTCAACCGAGCCAAACCGGAGCGCGCCGACGCCCGTGAATATCGCAAATGCGACTGGGAATGCGTTGATGTCGTCGAGAAAAAATTCGCGACCCAAAAACGAAAAGGAAATCCTTATGCCGCATTCGTCTTCGAACCCTTGATCCAGGGCGCGGCGGGGATGATCCCGCAACCCGGCGGCTGGTTGAACCGCACTTCGGAAATCGCCCGCGATCATGGCGCGCTGCTCATCGCCGATGAAGTAATGACGGGATTTGGCAGAGTAGGACAGGCATCTTGCCTGTCTCCATTTTCAAAATTTAGAGCCAGGCTGGAAGCCTGTCCTACATTATTTGCTTCGCACCACGAAGGCGTTCAGCCGGATTTTCTGTGCCTGGCCAAGGGACTGACCGGCGGTTACCTGCCGATGGCGGCGACGTTGACGACGCAAAAAGTTTTCAACGCGTTCCTTGGCGAATATGAGGAATTTAAGACTTTTTTCCACGGCCACAGTTATACGGCCAATCAACTCGGTGCGGCGGCAGCATTGGCCAGTCTTGTCATTTTGCAGAGTGAAAAATCCATTCATGCCCGGCAAAACCTCGAAAAAACTCTGCGCGATGAATTGCAGAGGCTTTGGTCATTGCCGAACGTTGGCGACGTCCGGCAAGTCGGTTTGATCGCCGGCATTGAACTGGTTCGCGACTGGCGGACGCGCGAGCCGTTTAATTTGCGCGCACGCGCAGGAATTCGGGTTTGCGAGGCCATGGCGCGACGCGGCGTGCTGACACGCCCCGTTGGCGATGTCGTTGTGCTGATGCCGTCGTATTGCATTACGGCGGCGCAGGCGCGAAAAATGATTCGCGCGGTTTTTGATTCAGTCCGCGAGGTTTTTGGCTGTGGCGGCGGTCTATGACCGTCGCAATTCCTGGGAGCGCCGGCGTCTCGCCGGCGAATTTCGTCTGTGCCGGCGAGACGCCGGCGCTCCCAGGTTCATGTAAAGAATTTACGATTTGCGATTTACGGTTTACGATGCGCGCATGGATCTGTCTGAAAATTTGCATTCGATTCAGAAACGAATCGCTGCAGCGTGTGAACGCGCCGGACGCGCACCGAATGAGGTAACCTTGCTGACAGTGACGAAAAGTCAGCCGCCAGAGGCCATAAAAGCTGCTTCCGACCTCGGCCTCATTTTTTTTGGCGAGAACAAGATACAGGAGGCCAAGACAAAAATTCCACTGTGTCCGGGCAAGTTGCGCTGGCATTTCATCGGACATTTGCAGTCAAACAAGTGCCGTGACGCGGTGGAATTGTTTGAAATGATTCAGAGCGTTGACAGCCTGTCGCTCGCGCAGGAAATCGCCAAACGCGCCGGGCAGGTGTCAAAAACGATGCCGGTCTTATTGGAGGTTAACGTGGCTGGTGAAGCCAGCAAGTTCGGCTATCCCCCGGAACGCTTGCTGGTGGAACTCAAGGAACTCAACACACTGCCGCGAATCGAAGTCCAGGGTTTGATGACTGTGCCGCCCTGGTCGCCGGAAGCGGAGAAGGTGCGGCCTCATTTCCGGCAGTTGCGCGAATTGAAGACGGAATGCGAACAAATCCTCGGCGTTCCCCTGCCCTGTTTGAGCATGGGTATGAGTGGTGATTTTGAGGTGGCAATCGAGGAAGGGGCGACCATGGTAAGAATCGGGACGGCATTGTTCGGGCCGAGACCAAAAATGAACAACAAAGAAATTCAACCGGCCTGAAAATTGCATTTCAATTTCGGTGAGGATTTTTTAGATTTGAACCTGTGACAGTTGAAACTTTCAAAAAGGAAATCGCCGCGGCAGCGAAGGCTTACGACAGGTATATCGTGTGCATTGACAAGACGCCGGAGGATTTCGAGGCATCGCTCAATTCTTTGGCAGCGAAGGCCATCAAGGCTTACGTAAATCGCGGCGAAGGCATGCGCCATGGCATCGCGCTGGACAAGCAGGTGACGATTATTTTAAGCCAGAGCGATGAAGAGTGTCCATTGTGCGGGATTTATTTCAATCTTCACTCGCCGTATCACAAGAACGCGCTGCCCAAGACCGTAAAATCATTCAGTGAAAAACCGTCGAAGGCGGAAGATTAATTTCCCCGGAGGGGCGAGTATTTCGGAGGGACGAGTTATACGAGTCCACGATCACAAAATCCGAAATCCAAAGCCGGAATTGGGGACTCGCACAGCTCGTCCCTCCGACAAAAAGTTATTGTTCACGTGCTTCATCGCCGGTTTGAGCTTCGCCGGCGACAAGATCTGCCGCAATATTGTTGTCACGCTGCGGGCCGGTGATTTTGACTTCCCCGACTTTCAGGCCTGCGCGATACAGGAAAAGGGACTGATCCATCCTCGGCATCTGGCCGACTGGAAAACTAAGAACAACAAACCGTCCGGTGGCATTATAGGAAGCCACCCTGGCTGAAAGTGAATTGTCCGGTGTGACGATCGTTTGCAATGCAGCCCGTGGTGGTGCGGTTATAGATCTGGCATGTGACGGCCCTTTTGAGGCGCAACCGGCAGCCAACATTCCTGCAAGCAATAACGTGAGCAGTGTGGGCAATTTCATGGCGACAGTTAAACGTGCGGCGCCGCGCAGGTCAATCCGTGATTCGACAATAAGATTATGTTGCTGTGCGGGTAAAAAAGGGGTTCGCAGACCGTTTAATTGACGACGGGTTGTGGTGAAGTTGTCGAGGTCGAACGCCGTCGAAAACAAACGCGGTTGAGCGCATTGGCCAGCGCGACAACCTTTTCTTTCGTGCATTCACCCATGAGACAAATTTGAATCCAGTTTTTCTGCCGCAGATATTCGCTGTTGCAGCTCAAAAGGTAACCGGCCTCTTGCATGGCTTCGCCTATCTTCCGGGAATTCATTTCCGGAGGCAGTGAAATTGTAATGACCGCAGGCGACAATAAAGCGCCGCTTCCTATTAAATTGAAACCCATATCCATCAATCGCCCACGGAGCCCGGTTGACCATTCCGCCGTTTCGACAAAGCGTTTTTCCCAATTAACACGCCTCACCGCAGCGTGCAATGCATGGAGCAAATTGGATGAAAATGTAAAGGGTGTGCCGCTTTGCCGCGCATAAAAACCAAGGTCGAGATAACGCGGCAGTTTGCCCGAAGCGGCGTCGATTTCGTGGTTGTAAAAGATCATTGCCATGCCGGGATACGCGCGCAAGCCTTTGCCGCTCGAACAGGATGTCAGATAAATTCCGGTCAGGTCCACCGGCAGCGTGCCGATGGCGCTGATGCAATCAAGGCACAATTTCGTTCCCTTCCTCGCGCACAACTTTTTGAGGGCATCAAGGTCAGCCAAAATGCCGCTGGACGTTTCACAATGCGTGCACCAAAGCCATCCGGGGTTGGCTGCCAATTTCCTTTCAACAGCGGCCAAATCCAACGGTTTGCCCCACGAAAATTCAAGCGCATCGAAATTCAAGCCGAATCGCCGGGCATGATCAACAAGCCGGGCGCCAAACTCGCCGTTGCTCAAAACCAGGCCTCGTTCACCGAGCAGAGAAAGTTGTCCTGCGACCACATCGTTTGCCAGGGTGCCTGAACCCATGAAAAGTTCGGCATATTTTGCGCCGACCAGTTTGCAAAGAATTTGTTTTGTCGCTTGAAAATCGCTTTTGAAACTTTCACTGCGATGAGATTCCGGCGCCTGCTCAAACGCACGGCGAACTTCACGTCGCACCGCAACCGGGCCGGGAAGGAAATTAACCGCGCTTGGATGGAATGAGCGCGCGGGCGACGAACGTAAAAATTCCCGCGCAGTGACTTCAAACGTTTCCAGTGTGACATACATCGGTTGAAATTGCGCGTCGCCCGTCCCGAGAAGCGGCCCGAATGGCACAAATCCGAGGTGCTGGTAAAGTTTGAACTGCCGCGTTGTGCCGGAAATGATCGCGAGATCGTAGCCTTTTTCGACGCCATGCTGCCAGAGCAGCGCCAAAATACCTTGCAAAACCTGTCCGCCTCGTACGCCGCGGAGCGTCTTATCAACGGCCAGCAGGCGAATTTCACAGACGCTTCGTCCAGCCGGCAAATACGAATCGAGATTGGGCAATTTCTGGTCGAGCGAAAACGGCCGGGTGCCCCGCACCGCCAGCATGCCGGCGAGTTTCCGGTTGCTCAAACAAATGAGGTAAGCATTCGCGGCATGAAATTTATCAACGAGCCGCTGTGTGGGGGATGCCTGGTGCTGCGGAATTTCCTCGACGAATGTTTTGTAATTGAGGCGGTGAATTTGCTCAAATTCCCAATCCTCCGTCGCGAATTTGAATGTCAATGGTTCCGGGCTGTTCATAATTTGGGTCGATCCGATTTGGGTGCGCCGGCGTGTTGTGCGCTCAATGCGGCAAATTCATCAACCAGATTTTTTTGGTGCGCAATTAAAATGATCGCCGACAAAACCGCCAGCAGCGTCATTGTAAGGTTGTCGTATTGGAAAAACCAGCCAGCCAACGGCAAACAAGCAAATGCAAACATCCCGGGCAAAAGCGTTTTGCGGGTCAATGCGAACCCGGCCAAAAACAATACGGAAAGGACCAGAACAATACGATAATCAAAAACCAGCAATGCACCCAGGGATGTTGCCACGCCTTTGCCGCCATGAAAACGAAGTTGCACAGGCCAAATATGCCCGACAACGACCGCGAGCATTGCAAGCAAGGCAAGGCGGCTGTCATTGGTCCATGTTAGGACAAGCCAGACCGCCAGCGCCCCCTTTCCGGAATCGCAGAGCAGCGTCACGATAAAACCCGATTTTCCCAAAACCCGCCCCACATTACGCGCACCCACGCTACCGCTTTGAATTTCACGGATGTCTTTGCCGATGCGGGCGCGGACAAGATAGTAACCGGTGGCAAAACAACCGAGAAGATAAGCGGCAACTGCGTAGCCGGTTGCCGGGAACCAGGTTGCGTATTGCAATTGTTCTATCCACTTCATGTGAGCAGCCGCCTTTGATGAATTTACAGAAATTTAACCAAATGACATTCCAATGTGAATCAAAAAAAATCCCGTGGCCCCGTTTTTTTGATGTTGGCGACAGGGAAGGCAACGGCCATTGCGGTGGGCATCCGCGAAAGACTCGCGCCGTTCGCCATCGAAATAAAGTGGGGATTCCCGACAAAAGGGGTTTGCATTAGGCGCCCCTGTCTTATAGCCTCCCCTCGATATTTTGTGAAAATAAAGTCATTACCAGCAAACCAGCTAAACTTAATCGGCGTTGATGTCGGTGGCTCAAATGTTCGCGCCGGATTGATCAAAAACTCAAAAATCGTCGCGTTGCAATCACGTCCCATTTCCGCCAAAAAAAGGCAGGGCGTCATTCTTAATGAAATTTTTGAAACCATTGAGGCGGTTTTTCAGCCCGGGGTGCACGCCATCGGCATTGGAGTGCCGAGCGTGGTGGACATGGAAAAAGGCATTGTTTATATAGCGCACAACCTTCCTACCTGGCGCTCGGTGCCGGTTAAAAGAATCCTGGAGCGGCGTTTTGGCGTCCCCACTTTTGTGAACAACGATGCCAATTGCTTTGCGCTCGGAGAACTGCATTTTGGTATTGGCCGCGGCTATCGCAATCTCATCGGACTCATCGTCGGCACCGGACTCGGCGCGGGAGTCGTCATTGATGGAAAACTTTATTTCGGCAACAACGGCGGCGCGGGTGAAATCGGCGCGATGCCCTACAAGAAAAAGACGTTCGAGTACTATTGCAGCGGGCGGTTTTTTGAGCGCGAATTTGGCGTTGACGCCGCCACACTCCAACAGCGCGCGGACAGCGGCGACGTCAAAGCGCAGAAAATGTTCGCTGAATTCGGAGATGATTTTGGCGAAGTCATCATGACCCTTCTTTATGCGTATGACCCCGAGATCGTCGTGCTCGGCGGTTCAGTCAGCAAAGCCTTTCCCTATTTTGAAAAGCGGATGCGCGAGAAATTGCGGAGGTTTGATTTTCAAAAAAGCCTAGAAAAACTGGCCATTGTTCAAACCAAGAGACCCAACATAGCCGTTCTCGCTGCAGCAGCCCTGTGTTTGGATGGGAAATGAGTTCTGAACGGACCATTTTCCCTTGAAGCCAATGCTCATCTGTCGCACAGTTCCTGCGCCAGGGCCCGCGGAATGTGGACTTACGAACCCCGCCAGGGCCGGAAGGCAGCAACGGTAGTTTGCTCCGTATCTGCCGTGGTCACCCTGGCATTCTGAATTTACGATTTATGATTTCGGATTTACGATTGCCAGCGCAATCAACTGCGACTCGTAAATCGTAAAACGAAAATCGAACATGGCCTATCAAGTAATCGCCAGAAAATATCGCCCGCAGCGGTTTGCCGATGTCGTCGGGCAGGAGCACATTACACGGACCCTTGCCAATACCATCGGGCAAAAGCGCATTGCGCACGCCTATCTCTTTTGCGGCCCGCATGGCACCGGAAAAACCACCATCGCCCGTATCTTCGCCAAATGCCTGAATTGCACCGGCGGACCCAAGGTTGATTTTGACGACAACGACCCGCGTTGCGCTGAAATCACCGAAGGCAGGTCGCTGGATGTGCTGGAAATTGACGGCGCGAGTAATAATGGCGTCGAACAAGTGCGTGAACTTCGTGAGACCTGCAAATACGCGCCTGCCAATTCGCCGTTCAAAATCTACATCATTGACGAAGTCCACATGCTCTCGACGGCGGCGTTCAATGCGCTGCTGAAGACGCTCGAAGAGCCGCCGGCGCACGTGAAGTTCATGTTCGCCACGACCGATCCCGAAAAGGTTTTGCCGACAATTCTTTCGCGCTGTCAGCGTTTCGATTTGCGCCGGATTCCCGCCGCCCTCATCGTCAAACACCTTGCGTATATTGCAAAACTGGAAAAAATAAAAGTGGATGAAGCCGCCCTTTATGCGATTGCGCGCGGAGCGGAAGGCGCCTTGCGCGATGCTGAATCCACCCTCGACCAACTTATCAGTTTTTGCGGCGATAAAATCGAAGAGCCTGATGTGCTTTCCATGTTCGGTCTCGCCGCCCAAGGCCAGATTCTCGGATTAACCAAAGCCATTCTTGCCGGAGAAATTCAAACAGCGCTCGGCTCGTTGGACGAACTCGCGCAAAATGGCAAAGACCTCGGGCGACTGCTCTCCGACCTGCTGAATCATTTCCGCAACCTGCTTATTTTCCAGGTCTCGCGCGGCAACTTGAGCCTGCTGGAAGTTTCTGAAGCCGAAGTCGCGGCGCTTAAAGAACAATCCGCCCTGGCCAATACTGAATCACTCACCCGCATTTTGGAAGTGTTGACCGATTCCGAAATCCGTCTTCGCGACGCCGCATCCAAAAAAATCTTACTCGAAGTCACTCTGCTTAAGGCCATCGAAGCCCGCAACACGGTCAGCCTGGATTCGGTCTTGAAGCAACTCAACCAATGGCGCGGCCAGGGTGGTGCAGGCCTCCAGCCTGCGACCGCTCCTGCAGCCGCGAACGTGGGTTCGCGCAACATACCCTCTCCGGTTCCCGCTCCGTCAAATACTCGGGCGTCTGCAATAAATGCGCCGACTCACGTCGGCGGCTGCGCCGATTTGGCGGCGCTGTGGGCGAAACTCATTGAAGCCGTCGGTCGCGTCAGTTCATTCACACGCAGTTATCTTGTGGACGCGCATCCGGTTTCATTTGAAAAGAATCTGTTAACCATTGGATTCGACCCTGAATTTGAAGATCACCTCGGGCTCGTGGATAATGCGCGCAATCATACATTACTCCAAACCAAACTCGCCGAACTGGGTCATGCCGATTGCCAGATCAAATTTATCAAAGCTGAAGCAGCGGTTGGCCGCACAGTGAAACCGGTGGCAACGGCGCAAAAAACTGTCGCTTCCGCAGCCAAGCCTCTTCCTCCAATCTCAACAAAGGGAAAACCCGCCTCGGTTTCGTTTAACAAGGAAGATTTTAAGAATGATCCTTTGATTCAAAAAGCCCTGGAAATTTTCAAAGGCCAGATTGTGGAAGTCCGCGCCTGACTGTGAAATTTGAAATCTCAAATTTGAAATTTAAAATATGTCCAACATCGGCAAACTCATGAAACAGGCTGCACGCATGCAGCAACAAATGGAACAAGTGCAGGCGCAACTCGCCGCGCGCACCGTCGAGGCCACCAGCGGCGGAGGAGCGGTCAAAGTCACCGCCAAATGCGACGGCACCATTGTCTCGGTGAAAATTGATCCGCAGGCGCTCAATCCATCCGACGCGCAGTTGCTCGAAGACATGATTCTTACCGCCGCGAACCAGGCGCTCGGCCAGGCCAAGGAAATTTCCAACGCCGAAATGGGCAAGGTCACAGCGGGGTTGAATTTGCCAGGATTGATGTAAAAAAATCAATCGTCCTCCTGCTCATCCTCGTAATCGAAAATCGAGGGTGAGAACGAGGACGAAAGGGATGATGAACCCAATTCCAGAACCCGTTGTTTCGCTAATCGCCGCGCTGAACAAACTGCCCGGGATCGGGGCGCATTCCGCAGAGCGCATTGCCCTGCACCTCGTCCAAACCGATTCAGCAGTGGTAAAACAGCTTGCTGACGCCATCCTTCGCGCCCGCGAGAAAATCCAATTCTGCACGACCTGCGGCGCACTGACGGAAAATTCCCCCTGCCTCGTTTGTGCCGATACACGTCGTGATTCTTCGCTCATCTGTGTGGTCGAGCGCGCGGTGGACATTTTGAGCATCGAAAAATCCGGCTCGTATCACGGCAAATTTCACGTCCTCGGCGGAAAAATTTCACCGCTTGACGGTGTGGAGCCTGAAGATTTGCGCATTACCGAATTGGAAAAACGTCTGGCACATGAACCTGTCAAAGAAATTATCATCGCACTCGGCACGGACGTGGAAGGTGACGCAACGAGTTTTTATCTGGCCAAGCGGCTTGCGCGCAAAGGGCTGAAAATTTCACGCATCGCCTACGGCTTGCCCGCCGGCAGCGGACTGGAATTTGCCGATGAACTCACCTTAAGCCGCGCACTCGAGGGACGCCGGGAAATGGTGTGAATTGCGAATGACGAATTTCAAATGTCGAATTATCAATTTGTTTCGGACGTGCGTTTATATTCGTAATTCGAAATTCATAATTTCATGATCCCCAAAGTCGTCATTTTTGATTTGGGCAAGGTTTTGGTGGATTTCGATTACGGCATTGCCGCCCGCAGAATTGCCGCTCGTAGCGATCTGCCTTCAACTGAAATTGAAGCCCTCATTGGACAATCCGATTTGATCGTTGACTATGAATTGGGCCGGTTGGGACGGCGGGGGTTTTTCGAGCGAATTTGCCAGGCGACGGGCTTTCGCGGAACGATTGACGAGTTCGGCGAATATTTCGCGGACATTTTCACGGCGATTCCACCGATGATTGAACTTCATGCCGGACTGCATCGCCGCGGCATTCAGACCTACATTTTCTCGAACACCAACGACCTGGCCATCGAGCACGTCCGGCGAAATTTCCCATTCTTCCGTGATTTCGACGGCTACATTTTTTCTTACGAGGTCAAGGCCATGAAACCCGCCGCCAAAATTTACGAAGCACTGGAGAAACGCGCAGGACGGCACGGAGCGGACATTCTTTACCTTGATGATCGCCCGGAAAATGTGGCGGCGGGCGCGGCACGCGGGTGGCGGACGGTTTTACACGAGACGCCGGAGAAATCCTGCGCGGTTTTGGCAGAAATGATTCGGCAGTGATTGGGGAGCGCGCCCGCCTCGGGCGCAGTTCGACGCGCCTCGCGTCGAAACTTCGCGATGCGTGCGACCAAATCGAATCAATTCATCCGCAACACCATCCGACTGGCGGACGAGGCGTCCGCCAGAACGCGCGAGGGCGCGCGTGCCCCCTTTTCAATTCGCTCGCGGCTTGACCTTCTTCAAACCGACCTCCTGTGCGATATCATCAAATTCCTCGTGGCTGACATTTTCAAGCTGCTTGCCGCGTGCCTTGAGTTTCTCGTTAATCTTGATGGCCTTTTCGGTCATCTGCTCATGCGTGTCTTCCGAACCGCCGACCAGCGCAAAGTTCGGCCCGGTCGTCAACCGTTTGTGGCCGTCGGAGTCCAATCCGACGCCGAGCATGATTGCCTTGCGTTTTTTCTTTTTGTCCGCGTTAGCCATACAGGAAACTAAAGACAACCCATCGCACCCGTCAATCTCGCGGCTTGAAATGCGACTCGCGAGCCAGTTGTTCCCATATTTTTTTCTCCGGGTCCGTGACTTTGAAAGGCATGGCAATTTGGGCAACGACAATCAAATCGCCGCGCGCGCCATCACGTTGCGGCAGGCCGCGCCCGCGCACTCGGAGTTTTTGCCCGTTCTGCGTGCCGGCCGGAATTTTAATACCCACGCGCCCGTCAAGTGTGGGCACGGAAAGATTCACGCCAAGCACGACCTCCCACGGCGCAAGTTCGGCTTCATAAATTAAATCGTGGCCTTCGACTTCGAAGTCGGGATGTTTTGCCAACCGCACACGCAAATATAAATCACCCGCAGCTCCCCCACCCGTGCCTGCCTCGCCCCGCCCTGCAAGGCGCAGCCGTTGGCCTTCAGTCACACCCGGCGGAATTTTGACCTGGTGCGTTTCTGTTTTAACCGAGCGGCCGACAGTATGACGCACATTGACGGTGCGCACCGATCCACGCATGGCTTCTTCGAGCGTAACCATGATGTCCCCTTCGACATCCCGTCCGCGCTCGGCGAATTCTTCTTCTGAAAAATTTGCGGAACGACCAAATCCGCCCTCGCCGCCGCGCATTCGCGACCCGAATAATTGCTCGAAGAAATCACTGAAACCGGTGCCGCCAAGATTAAACTCGAATTCCTCGCCGCCAGCACCTCGACCACGAAAAGCCTGGCCGCCGGAGAAATGTTCCCACCCCGGCGGTGGACGGAATTCCGCTCCGGTTTTCCAGTTCGCGCCAAGTTCGTCGTATTTTTTCCGCTTGGCCGGATCGCTTAAAACCTCATAAGCCTCGTTGATTTCCTTGAATTTTTCCTCGGCGCGCTTTTTGTCCTTGGCCACATCCGGATGAAATTCACGCGCGAGTTTCCGGAAGGATTTTTTCAGTTCATCAGCGCTCGCCGTGCGCGGCATGCCAAGGCTTTCGTAATAATCTTTGTATTGAACTGGCATAAAACAATGACCGTCAACCACGGTGCATCAATGCCACACCCAGTTTCAACAACTTTTGCACGTCGGCATCGGATTTTCCTTCGGCGTAAATTCGCAGGATGGGTTCCGTGCCGGAGCCGCGCAGCATCAGCCATGAAGAATCTTCCGCGATAAACTTGACGCCATCGAATGTCTTCATGCCAGACAAGGGCGAATGCAGCAATTTTTTCGGCGGATTCTTTTTCAAGAAATCCATCAACGCGCCGCGTTTTTCCAAAGGGAAATGCGCGTCAATTCTTCCGTAACGATGGGGGCCAAATTGCTTTTCCAGTTTTGCCAACAGTTTCCCCACCGACAGCCGCTCCACCGCAAGCATCTCCAGCAACATTAAACCGGCCAGGATGCCGTCACGCTCGGGGATATGGCCCTGAAAACCGATGCCACCGCTTTCTTCCGCGCCGAGCAGCACACCGCCTTTGAGCATCTCCGCACAAATATACTTGAATCCGACGCCAGTTTCGACAAGCGGTAAGCCATAGGCCGCGCAGATTTTGTCCACCATCGAGGTTGTCGTGATGGCCTTGACAACCCGCCCACTGCCCTTCCGATTTACAATGAAATGGTGGAGCAGCAGGCAGATAACCTGATGGGTTGTGAGCGCATTGCCACGGCCATCCATCGCACCAACCCGGTCGGCATCACCATCGGTTACGAGGCAGATGTCATGCGGGTGTTTTTTAAGAAACGCCTGGCTGCGCGCATAATTCTGAACGACCGGTTCGGGATTAATTCCTCCGAACAAAACATCGTGCCGGCCATTGAGTGTCGTGACTTTACAGGTCGTGCCGGCGAGCAATTGTTCAAAGCAGCCTGCGCCAACGCCGAAAAGCGCGTCGTGCGCAAAGCGTAATTTTGATTTTGCGATGAGTTTGAAATCCACCAGCTTCTTGAGCGCGGCGAAATGCGCCGGACGAACGTCGTGAATGCTGATCTTTCCCGGGAGCGCCAGCGTCCCGCCGGCACGAACGAAATTCGCCGGCGAGACGCCGGCGCTCCCAGGCTCGGCACAGCGAACCGGATTTTTGTCCAGAAAATTTTCGACGGCTTTGCACGTTTCAGGATCGCTTGAGCCGCCGTAGTATGATTTAAGTTTAAACCCGTTGAAAATCGGCGGGTTATGGCTGGCGGTAATCACTACCCCGCCGACGGCGCACAAATTTTTGACAGCGAATGAAACCGACGGCGTTGGTGTCGCTTCCGGCGTGAGAATGACTTGAAAACCGTTCCCAGCGAGGATTTCGGCAGCGCAGCGGGCGAATTGGTCGGAAAAAAAACGGCGGTCGTAACCAACAACAACTTTCAACTCGTATCCGAAGATTTTGGATTTTGGACTTTGGACTTCAGACTTCCAATAGTCCGCCGTGGCTTGCGCGACGCGCGCAACGTTTGCAAATGTGAAGTCTTCCGCAATGACCGCACGCCAGCCGTCAGTCCCGAATTTGATGTTCATTCTGTGAAAGTCAAAGTTTCAAGTCCGCCAGTGCAGGATCATGGGCATTAACAACCTGACGCATTTTTTTGACGGCAGCGCGAAGGTTGTGCGCGCCAAACAAGGTTGTGCCGCTGACAAATGTGTCCGCGCCGGCGCGAGCGCACTCGGCGGCGGTTTGGAAATTGATGCCGCCGTCCACACTGATGCGGTAGGATAATTTTCCCCCACGCCGCCACGCTTCCGCCTGCTGAATTTTGGGCAGCGTTTCGTAAATGAATCCCTGTCCACCGAAACCGGGATTAACGGTCATCACGAGAAGCAAATCAATCTGGTTAAGGTAAGGTTGAACCTCGGCAATGGAGGTGGGCGGATTGATGGCAAGGCCGACCTTTTTGTTGAGTGATTTGATTTTCCATATAAGCGCCCCAACCTGTTCTCCCAGTTCGACATGAACGGTAATTTCATCCGCACCCGCCTTGGCGAAGGGTTCCAGCAGAATTTCCGGGCTCGAACACATTAAATGAACATCAAAAAACTTTTTCGTCAGCGGCCGGGCCATGCGAACAACTTCGGGGCCGAAGGAAATGTTGCGCACAAAATGACCATCCATAATGTCGAAGTGCAGCCAGTCAGCACCGGAACGGTCAATGCGGGTCACTTCACTGGCAAAACGCCCGTGATTTGCCGCCAGCAGCGAAGGTGCAATTATCATGTGCCAAGTTTAAGCGAATAGGTCGGGCGAAGCAAAGTTGGAAAGATGCATGCCACTCAATTTCATTTGCCATCAAGGCAGCGGCGTACGGTTAAAGCAAGCGTTTGCGGATGGTAAGGCTTTTGCAAAAAGTTCAGTTCCGGCTCCAATTTGAAATCCCTGCCGACAATGTCAGCGCTATAACCGCTGGTGAAAATGACCTTGAGGTCCGGACGTTCAGCGCACAATTTTTCCGCCAGTTCGCGACCGTTTATGTTATTGGGCATTACCAAATCGGTGAGCAGAAGGGCGATCTCGCCTTTGTGATCACGCCAGATTTCGATGGCTTCAATGCCGTCGGCCGCCGACAAAACCCTGTAACCGTATTTACGCAATACTCGCGAAACGAGTTCGCAGACGGGGGCTTCATCTTCGACAAGCAAAATGGTTTCGTTGCCACCGCGAATACTGACTTGCGCCGCCTGTTTTTCCGCCACCTTCACTTCTGATCCGACGGAAGGAAGATAAATGCGAAACGCGGTCCCTTTATCAACCTGGCTGTCCACTTCAATCCATCCCTGGTGTTGTTTTACAATGCCATAGACAGTTGCCAATCCGAGGCCGGTGCCTTTGCCGATTTCTTTCGTGGTAAAAAATGGCTCGAAGATTCGATGTAAATTTTCCGGCGCAATGCCAATTCCCGTGTCCGCAACACCAAGACAAACAAAGCGTCCGGCGCGGGATTCAGATTGTCCACCGACGGACGTTGTGTCCACGTCCACCACGGCAATGCGTATGGCCAGCTGGCCGCCTTTGGGCATGGCGTCGCGCGCATTGACAACAAGGTTTAACAAGACTTGTTCCAACATGCTGGCGTCGGCTTCGACTATTGGCGGCGATTGACAATAATTTAATTGCAGCGCCACATCCTCGCCCAAAAGCCGGCCGAGCATGTTTGTCATGTTGCCGATGACCTTGTTCATGTCCAACCGTTTTGGCTGAATAAGCTGACGACGGCTGAAAGTGAGCAATTGCCGCGTCAAACCGGCGGCGCGTTCGGAGGCTTGGACAATTTGCTGCGCGGATTTCCCCGATGTTTCGGGGAGATTGGCCGCCATGAGTAATGCGGCGTGTCCCTGAATAACCGTGAGAATGTTGTTGAAATCGTGCGCAACACCTCCGGCAAGCTGGCCGATGGCTTCCATCTTCTGCGATTGGCGCAACTGTTCCTCCAACTGCCGCTGCATTGTGACATCGCGGAATAAAGTCAACATCAACAACGGGCGCTCGTGGAGTTCGATGAACGAGTCAATAATTTCCAGCGTCACTGTGTTCCCATTGTGCAAAACATACTGGCGCTCAACTCTGCGCCGTGGACTCCGGCCAAGAAAGGATTCACGATGTTGTCCGAGCATTTTCTCCTTATTCTCGGATGCAGCGTAAATCACCGTGAAGGATTGGCCTTCCAACGCTTGCGCTTCCATGCCAACCAAGCGGCAAAACGCGTCATTGACAGCGACAATGACGCCGTTTTCATTGACCAATCGCAGGCCGGTCACGGAATTTTGCCAGACAGAACGAAACAATGTTTCCGAACTTTGCAAGGCTGCTTCGGCTTCGCGGCGCTCGGTAATGTCGCGCACGTGCAGCAACATGGCCGGCCGTCCACCGTATTCAATACGGCTGGCGCGGATCTCCACCGGCGTGCTGCGGCCATCAACAGTCAATCTTTCATCCTCGACTCGCGACCATTTTCCGCCCGCCATTTTTTCAAAATTGCGACGGGCTTCCTCACGGCGGGTGGCAGGAATAAGATCATTGAAGTCGTTTTTGCCGATTAACTGGTCGTGCGTCAACCCCTGTAGAACACAGGCGGCAAGATTTACGTCTAGTACGGTTCCACTCAAATCTTCGACAAAAATGGCATCAGGGGAGTTTTCAAAAAGGTCGCGGAATCGCCGCTGGCTCTCACGCAACGCCTCCTCTGCGTGAACACGTTCAAGAGCGCCACTACATTGATCGGCCAGCATTTGCAATGTTTCCAAATCCCGTTCTGTGTAAACCCCCGGCACATGACTTTGGATAAACAGGATGCCGATGATGCGGGCGCCGCCCTTTCGGATCGGGACGAGCATCGCGGCAGCAGAATGTCCCTTGGGGCCGGAGGTCTCCACCAGTTCCGCCCCATTGTTGATGACGCGACGAACCAGGGTGTTTGCGCTTTTTAACTGCGTCGACGGAGGAATTTCAACCCGCTGATCGTTCACCGTGGTGATATTGAGCAAAGAGAATACTTCGTCCTTTTCCGGTGAATACAAATCGAGCGCGAAATCATCCCATTTGAAGAGCGCGTCGGAGGCTTCGCTAATGATCGTCGCTGCCTCGGAAGCCGTGGTTGCAGAACTCAAGCGATGGCCAAGTTTGGAAAACACCTCATTGTGATGCTCGCTGCGAAGGCGCTGGGTGATATCAGTGATCATTGTCAGGGCGGCAAAACGGTCACGAAAGACCATCGGAGTCCAGGTGACCTCGACGTCAATTAAAGCGCCATCTTTGCGGCGATGTTTCCAAATGCGCCCCTGCTTCGAGTTGTTTAACACAGCGTCTTCCCACTGGACATTTCCCCCCATCTGGCGGAGATCCGACATTTTCATGGCCAGAAATTCTTCCCGCGAGTAACCGTAATGCTGAATGGCGCTTTCGTTGACTTCCAGAAACTCAAGGGTTTCAAGATTAAAAACCCACATTGGATTCGGGTTGTCTTGAAAAAGCAGACGGTATTGTCTCTCGCTATTGCGCAGTTCCTCCTCAACACGCCAGCGGTCGGTCACGTCGCGCCAATTAGTAACCAAGCCGCGGATTTCGGGGTCTTGCAGGCGGTTCTGGCCGATGAGTTCCAATCGCTTCCATGCGCCATCCTTCTTTTGATAGCGGAGCTGAATTTTCACCACGCGCTCCGGATCATCGATTGCCAGTTGGAGCGTTTGCCGGGTAATGGCCAAATCATCAGAGTGTATATGCTTAAAGGAATCTGTCCCGCGCAACTCCTCCGGTGTATAACCCAGCACATGTTCTATCGAAGGACTGGCGTAGAGAAAATTCCCTTCCTGGCTTAAAATACAAAGAATGTTGAGTGAATTTTCCGTGAGTGTGCGGAAATATTTCTCACGCCGAATCAACTCCATTTCCATCTGCCGTCGCTTAATGCGCTCATCAGCCTCCTGAACGGCGCGGCGAACCGCCGACGCCAGCCGCTCCGGACTTTGCTTGAGCACGTAATCGGTCGCCCCCGCCTTCAGGCTTTCAATTGCCGCATGTTCGCCAATGGTGCCGGAAACAAGAATGAATGGAATGTCGGGATATTCCTTCCGAACAAACGCCAGCGCCTCCAGGCCTGTGTATTCAGGCAACCGGAAATCGGACAAAATGATATCAAACATTTCACTGCCCAATGCCGTTTCAAATTCTGCGCGACTGACCACTCGTTTGACTTCGGCACGCAAATCGTCCTGTTGGAAAAGCGAGCGGACCAATTCGGCAAAATCCGGGTCATCCTCGAGATAAAGGATTCTCAAAGGCGTTTTCATTTTGACGCAAAATCGTGTAACATCAGTTTGCCGCCATTTCAATTAATTCTTCAATAATTCAGGCGTTATCAGCAATTCCCGCACCACGCCAAAATTGCGGCAAATGTAAAACAAGCTTTGCAAAAAGGTCGCAAGCGGCTGACACACAGGCAAAAAGGGGGATAGTTTCAATATTGACATCCATGCGCACTCGATTAAAGTCGCACCCCTTTATACAACGAAACGCGGATTTAATTTATGCCGAATACGAATTCAGCCGAACGCCGGATGCGCAGCAACGAACGCAAGCATTTGCATAATCGCACTGTCAAAACGCGCCTGCACCGCATGGAAAAAGATTATCGCACCCTTCTTGCCGCCGGCAAGAAAGAGGAAGCAGCGAAACTTTTGCCTGGCATCCACTCCGCCTTCGACAAGGCTGTTAAATCCAGCGTGTTGTCCCGCACCACGGGGAATCGCAAGAAGTCCCGCCTTGCCAACGCGCTCAACGGCTTGAAGTAAACAGCTTCGACCGCAGCAACCCCATTCTCGCCAGCCGGAACTCAAGTCCGACAGCGAGACACCCCAGGCCGTATTTGAGACTGCCGGGAAAATTGATCGAAGACGCCCCGGCAAAATATTTCGTCGGACAGCTCACCTCCGCGATTGTAAATCCATGCCAGAGAATTTGTGCGAGCATCTGGTTGTCAAAAACAAAGCCATCGGAATTTTTCGTCAAGTCTAGCGTCTCCAAAATTTTCCGCGAAAACGCCCGGTATCCAGTGTGGTATTCGGAAAGCTTCGCGCCGAGCAGAAGGTTTTCGGCGAAAGTTAGAAAACGGTTTGGAATGTATTTCCAAATTGGCATTCCGCCTTTCAATGCATAACCGCCCAAAATGCGGCTGCCCAGCACGCATGGGTGCAGTCCATTGGCGATAATTGAAGCCATCGCCGGAATCAGCTTGGGGGTGTACTGATAATCCGGGTGGATCATAATGATGATGTCCGCACCTGCCTCAAGCGCCACCCGATAGCAGGTCTTTTGGTTGCTCCCATAACCCTTGTTCACCTCATGCACGTAAACGCGCACACCTTCGAGTGAGCGCGCAACTCCAACAGTTTCATCACGGCTGTGGTCGTCCACGAGAATGATCTCGTCCACAACCCCTTGTTCGCGCACTTCGTTGTAGGTTTGGCGTAACGTCTGCGCTGCGTTGTAGGCAGGCATCACCACGACAATTTTCTTTCCTAAATACATTGGTTCCCAATTGTGTGCGTATCCTGCCTCAAATCCGCAAAATCTAGAAGAGAAAAGTGCCGCACCAGCGCGAATTTCAACATTACCCCACTCATTAACCAAAATAATTTATACAAATTTGCCGCCTTTGGTGTCTATTGGGTGAAATAGTGGGCAGCGACGAACAAGTTGATTGGTGCGAACAGCTTTATCATGCGAAGGCTGCGGAGTTGATTCTCTATGGCCGCGCGTTGGGGCTTGGCCATGGCGAGGCAGAAGACGTCTTGCAGGAAACGTTTCTTGCACTGATGCAAAAGCCTCAAATCCCCGCAAACGCCGGACATTATTGTGTGCGCAGTTTCAGGAATCGCGCATTGAATCACCGGCGCTCGCTGTGGCGACGACTGACGCGCGAACTGGAATCGCAGCGCTGGTTTGAAAGGTCTCCATCGGAAAGCCCCGCCGAGCGAGCGGCAATGCGTTGTCTCACTGAACTGCCAGTGGAGCAGCGTGAAGTAATCGTGCTGAAAATCTGGCACCAATTCACATTTGAGGAAATCGGCATGTTAACCGAAGCCTCACCGAACACGGTCGCAGGTCGTTACCGTTACGGTCTGCAAAAAATTAAACTGCAATTGAAAGGAGTCATTTATGAAAGAGACGAATTTACCGGAGACACAATTGCATTCGTGGCGGCCGCGTCGCCCCTCTGCCGGACTTAAACACCGCATTTTTATCGCGCCGACCCCGGGCTTGCCACAAATCGCAAGGGTTCTGGGCTGGCTCACGCCGGCAACCGCCTGCATATTGCTCATTTTCCTTGTTCTCAATCCAGGAAACACTGCTTCCAGAGGCTTAGGCCATCAAGAACCCATCCTCGCCATGATCATGAGCAATCAAAGCTATGCTGTGCATACTGCAAACCACAGAATGGGGCAAAATGATCTATCTGCTGTCACTTTTGATTGGACAAATCATAGCGGTTCGACTTCTAGTATGTGCTTTCCCAAGTTCGGGAAGCTGCTGAACTGATGCCGAAAATGAAAAATCGAAAGACGACAAGCATAAAAAACCAGACTGTAAAACCAGCCCCGGTTCCCGCTGTTCCTGCGCATGTGCCACCGATGTTTCGTCCGGTGGACTGGCTGGCACTGGGCATCACCACCGTCGTGGTTTTCATTGTGTTTTTCCTGACGCTGGCGCCAAACGTGACGCTTGAAGATTCCGGAGAGATGGCCACCGCTTCATTTTATGGGGGCATTCCGCACGCGCCGGGTTATCCCGTATGGACAATTTATACATGGCTGTGGACTCACATTCCCTTTGGAAGTATGGCATGGCGCGTTGAATTGGGTAACGCCTTTGCCGGTGCCATCGCTGCGGGATTGCTGGCATTTGTGGTTTCGCGCAGCAGTAGCATGATCATTGAAAGCATTGACGCATTCAAAAACATCAGCCGCCGCTGGGAAAATACGATTTGCTTCGTCTCCGGCTTTGTCGCCGGCAGTTTGAGCGCCTTCAACAGCTTCATGTGGAGCCAGGCGGTGATCGTTGACAAACACACCTTGAGCATAGCCTCGCTTTTGGGGGTGGTGGTTTTTCTGTTGCGCTGGGTCTATGCACCCCACCAACACCGGTATCTTTATGCCGCCTTTTTTACGTATGGAATTTGTTTCAATAACCATCAATCGCTTCTCCCCATCATTATCGGCATGCAAGTGCTGATGTGGATGGCTGAACCTAAACTGGGGCGTGAATTCTTTTTCGGAAACACATTGATTTACATCGCCGTTGGATTCTTGATTGGACCTTCTCTACTCGTCCACAATTCAACTGTTTTTGTCATTTATAACATAATCGGAATCGCCTCGGCTGCGCTTTGGATTTGGCTGTTAATCAAGACGAAAAAGACCGTCATTGAATTCGGGCGCGATGCAGCGATGCTCGCGCTTTTGGGCTGCCTGGGGCTGCTTTTCCTCGGCATCACCAATTATCTGCCACCCTTTAATAATGGCTCAAATCTCTTTTTGGTTCTGATTGCCACGATTGCCGCTGGCGGCTCTTTCGCATACTTGGTCAGAAAAACGAAAGCCCTTTCCAAGGAATGGCTAATCGTTTTGGTGTGCGGTGTCTCTTGGCTGCTGGGCGCAGCGTTTTACTTTTACGAACCGATTGCCTGCATGACTGATCCACCCATGCAATGGGCCTACCCCCGCACCATTGAAGGCTTCTGGCATGCGTTGACCCGCGGCCAATATGAACCGATCCATCCCACCTCCGGCACCGGAACCACCATATTTGAAATTATCCGCAGTTTTTTTGAGACCTATGGATTGCAACTCTGGCGTTATCTCGAAGGAGTAGCCCTTCAATTCAACCCTTTCTTTTTGTTGCTCGCTCTGGTGATTTTCCTGATCTATCGGCAGCTAAAACGGCGCGAACGGGTATGGGTTATCGGAATGGTTGCCATCTATACCTGCATCGGGCCATTTCTGGTTCTGTTGCTGAACTTTTCTCCCGATCGCACATCCATTGGAATCGCCGCGCCTCTTTTCGCTACCGGGCATGTGTTTATTTCAATGTTCGCCGCCTATGGTTTAACGATCATTGCCGCATACCTGGCCACGCAATATGAGGGGATGCGTAAATGGCTGCTGGTTGGCGGCCTTTGCGCCTTGGACTTCGCGTTATTCACAGTGGCGGCAAACTGTCAAACCCTGATAGGAAATCTGGATGATGAAATCGTCGCACGATATGGATTCCTTAAAATGGCGTGTTGGATTCTTGCGGCCATCACGATTGTGATTCTTCGAAAAAATGGCTTGCAGAACGACCGTTTGTTGTCGTTCGGACTTCCAAGCTTGTTTGTGCTGTGTTCGTTCGGATTGACTATCGCCACCATTTTACAAGATCAGCTTAGTCTGAACGGTTTTATCAATTTCTTCCATAATCTTGCCCAGGCTTTTCACCCTTATCAATATGGCCTGCCGATTTATGCGGGTTTGATTTTCCTGGGAGCAGCGCTGATTTTTCTTTGTTCGGTCTGGGGGTTTCGCAGAAAAGCTCCACTTGGAATCGCCCTCGCCATTTTCGCCGCGATACCCAGCTATTCCGTCTTAACACACTGGTCAGGGAGCGAACAACGCAATCACTGGTTCGGTTACTGGTTCGGGCATGATATGTTCACGCCACCGTTTGGCGTCTACCCAGAAATGACCCGCAACACGATTTTATTCGGCGGCACCGATCCGGGACGATTTGTCCCAACCTACATGATTTTTTGCGAAAGTTTTGTGCCGCCGGGTTGCAAGCCAATGGACCCGGATTTTAATCGTCGCGACGTTTATCTCATCACCCAAAACGCGCTCGCCGACGGCACTTATTTGGAATATCTCCGCGCTCAATACTTCCGCAGCGCCCAAAAAGATCCGTTCTTTTTTCAAGAACTCCTTCGTGGGCCTGAAGAGCGCGCGGATAATTACTACACCAACATCCTTGCGCGTCTCGCTGGCGTCATTTTAGACGGACCACTGGAGGGACGCGGCGCGAAAATTGAAGCGCGCTGGCGTAAAGAGGGTGTTTATCCACCGAAGGAAATTTACATACCCTCGCCCGAAGACTCACAGCGTTCCTTTGAAGAATACACACAGGACGTTACCCGCCGGTCACAACTCGGCCAGCTTCAACAGGGTGAAATTGTAAATCTGCTTACCAATGCCGATGGTAGGGTGAGCGTTCAAGTTTCCGGCCAAATGGCCGTGATGAAGATCAATGGTTTGTTGTGCAGAGTCATTTTCGACCGTAACCCCGATAATGCTTTCTTTGTGGAAGAAAGCTTTCCGTTGGATTGGATGTTTCCTTACGAAACACCATTCGGTGTTATTATAAAAATCAACCGGCAGCCGCTATCTTCGTTGCCGGAAGATGTTTTCAAGAAAGACCATGAGTTTTGGAGCCAATACTCCCAACGGCTGATTGGCAACTGGATTACTTATGATACCAGCATCAAGGAAATTACCGACTTCGCGGAAAAAGTTTATAGGCACCGCGATCTCGCCGGCTTCAAAGGCAGCCGCAAATTCATCCGCGATGACAACGCGCAAAAGTCGTTCTCCAAACTCCGCAGCTCCATCGCCGGTATTTATGCCTGGCGTCTCGGCGTGTTGAGCGGAACCCCCACGCCATCGCAGTATCTGCCCAAAAATGAGAGCGAGCAACAACAGCTGGTTAAAGAAGCTGATTTTGCCTTCAAACAAGCGTTTGCATTCTGTCCCTACAGTCCTGAAGCCACCTACCGTTACATTAATTTCCTGCTCCAGTTTAACCGCCTTGATGATGCCCTGCTTGTGGCACAAACCTGCCTCAATTTCGACCCTTACAATGGCCAAACCGGAAATCTTGTCAAACAATTGAAGGATTTTAAAAAGCAGACGACTGAACGAAACCGGGCCGAAACCGAACTGCAGCGGATGCAGAACGAAGCGCGTGCGAACCCTGCCAATTTTCAAAACGTTTTTGCCCTTGCCGCTTTTTACCTTCAATTACAGCAGACCAACCGCGTTACAGAATTATTTGACCAAACATTGACCGTCTCAAACATCACCCCGGAAGCAGTGGGAACTATCGCCCAGTTTTACGCACAAATGGGCAATCTGGTCAAACTTGAAGGTGTTCTCGAAAAACTGACGGCAGTCGTTCCCGACCAACCCGAACCGTGGTATGACCTTGCGACGCTCAATGTTGTGCTTGGGAAAAGCAATGAATCCCTTCGGGATTTGCGCGCCTGTCTTGACTTGAACACCAAACGTCTTCAACACAATCCCAAGGCCCGCGACCTCTTGATCGAAGCGCGCAAGGATCGGCGCTTTGACCCCCTGCGAAACCTGCCGGAATTTCAAAAGCTCGTTCCCCCCAACTAACGCGCCCCTGCAACGGGTAACATATCCCAGTTGCCGGTCTCCACTGAATGGTTTAACCTGACGGCCTTGGAATTGCTTTTGCGCCAACAGGACAACATGAAGAAGGCAGATTCACACACAAAAAAAATCGAAGCAGCAACAAACGCACCCAATGTTGCCGTAGATGCCGCTTCGTCGGACATCCCCGCACCTGCCGCTTCTGAAATCACACCAAAGCAATTGACCGAACTCCAGGCGCGCGCTGCCAAGGCTGATGAGCATTGGGACCGTCTGCTGCGCACCGCCGCCGATTTTGACAATTTCAAGAAACGCGCGGCTCGCGAACGCCATGAAGCTGCTCAATCCGCCGCCGCCGCGCTGGTTCAAAAATTACTCCCCGTTCTCGACCACTTTGAAATGGCACAATCCGCCGCGCAAAACGCACAAGCTCCGCAAAGCGCAATCGCAGCACTGCAGGACGGCATCACCATGATCCAGCAACAACTTAAAGGCATTCTTGCCGGGACCGGCCTCGAAGAAGTGGATGCCAACGGCAAACCGTTCGACCCGACTTTGCATGAAGCCGTCATGCAAATGGAAACTGCTGACGCTCCAGAAGGCCAAGTCGTTCAACAAATCCGCAGAGGTTATAAGCTGCAAGATCGATTGTTGCGACCTGCAGCTGTCGTTGTCGCCAAAAAACCCTCCGCGCCGCCCGCCGCCTGAACCATGGCCAAACGCGATTACTATGAAGTACTCGGCATGAGTCGGAACGCCAGCGATGAAGAAATCAAGAAGGCTTACCGCAAACTGGCTTTGAAGTTTCACCCGGACAAAAATGCGGGGGACAAATCGGCCGAGGAAAAATTCAAGGAAATTGGAGAGGCTTACGAAGCCTTGAGCGATCCGCAAAAACGCGCGGCTTACGATCAATTCGGCCATGCGGCGTTTGATCCACGGGCGCGCGCCAGCCGCGCTGGCGGCTTTGGTGGCGGTTTTCATGATCCGTTTGAAATTTTCCGCGAAGTCTTCGGCGGCGCGGCGGGTGGAGGCATTTTTGAAAGTTTCTTTGGTGGCGGACAAAACCCGTCGCAACCGCAGCGCGGCGCCGATTTGCGCTACGACTTGGAAATCGCGTTTGAAGAAGCGGCTTTGGGTTGCGAAAAAGAAATTTCAGTCACAAAGCTCGACCCTTGCGACGCGTGCAAGGGCTCCGGCATGGAACCCGGCTCGAAAGCGTGCGGCTGCCCAACCTGTGGCGGACGCGGTCAAGTCCTTACCGCACACGGTATTTTCAGCATCGCGCAAACGTGTCCACACTGCAATGGCATCGGACGGATTTTGGAAAAGCCATGCAAATCCTGCCACGGCAACGGGCGGCGCGAACATCATTCCAAAATTAAACTTCGCATTCCACCGGGTGTGGACACCGGTTCGCGTCTGCGATCCTCCGGCAATGGAGAAGCGGGCTTTCGTGGCGGACCAGCAGGCGACCTTTATGTAATTTTGCGTGCCAAGGCGCATGAAATTTTTCAGCGCGACGGCGACGATTTATTGTGCGAAGTGCCGGTGAGTTTCACTCAAGCCGCCCTTGGCGTGGAAATTGAGGCGCCGACCCTTGAGGGCAAAGCAACAATCAAAATTCCCGCAGGCACTCAACCGGGCGCCGTTTTTCACGTTAAAGGCAAAGGTGTTAAAAATTTGAATGGCTATGGCCATGGTGATTTGCACGTTCGCATCCAGGTCGAAGTGCCGACACGCTTGACCTCGGAACAAAAAGCCAAGCTGCGGGAATTCGCCGGGCTTTGCGACGGCAATGAAACGCCCATGGCACGAAGTTTCTTGGAGAAGGCGAAGAAGTTTTTTAAATGAATTCTGCAGGAGACGAGGTAACGAGTCTCTGATTAAACCCACAGAAAAAGAATGAGACTCCTTACGTCGTCTCCTACAATTCTACAAATGCACCGTTTTTATCTGCCACCCGAACGCTGCGCCGATGCCATGCTCCGACTCGAAGGGCGCGAGGCGCATCACGCACTCCACGTGCTGCGCCTAAGACGCCGTGAATGCGTGACGGTTTTGGACGGTGCAGGACATGAATTTTCCTGCGAAGTGGAAAACTGCTCACGCGAGTCGCTGACGATGCGCATGATGAAAAAGAATTTCGTTCCCGCCCTGCCCTGCTCCATCACGCTGCTTCAGGCCGTGCCCAGGGGAAAAATTATCGAGTCCATTATTCAAAAGGCCGTTGAACTCGGCGTGAGACGAATCGCGCCGCTGCTAACCGAACGCGCTGTAATGCGGCTCGATGACAAAGATGTCCTGGAAAAACAGGGGAAATGGCAGCAGGTCGCCATTGAAGCCATCAAACAATGCGGCGCAGTCTGGTTGCCAAAAATTGAAACGCCCGTGACGCCGACACAATTCCTTGCGCGCAAAGAAAAATTTGACCTGTCACTTGTCGGTTCGCTTCAAACAGAACGCCGTCATCCCCGTGAATGTTTCCGTGAATTCGAAACGAAACACGGGCATCTGCCGCAAAGCATTGGCGTTTGGATAGGCCCGGAGGGTGATTTCACACTTGATGAGTTGAAGGCGATTCAAGCCGGTGGCGCACTGCCAATTTCGCTTGGCCGTTTGGTTTTGCGCGTCGAAACGGCGGCGATTTATTGCCTTTCAATTTTGAATTATGAATTGAATCGGTGAGGCATAATTACATCAAAACGCGGGAGATGGGGGACATTTAATTGATTATGGAACGGCAAGGGGAATTAGTTTGATAAAGCCCAATCTCCGTCTGTAATGCTTTTGTCAACCTCGTGTTAGATTGAGTCATCGCTAATGCCAACGCCTGTTTTGCTGTCAACACCGCTTCGGGAAATCGTCCAGCTTCCGCATAAGCCGCTGCCAGAGTGCGAAGAACTAGCGGGTCTTTATCCTTGGAAAACCGGTCGGCCTGCTCGGCTAAGGCGACGGCCTTGCCTCCATTGCGAACCAACGGCTCCGGCCAAGTCGCCAGCATCCAGGCCAAGCTTATTTGTGCAGGTATAAATTGGGGCTGAAGTTCAATGGCTTTTTGATAATAGGTCATTGCTTCGGCCGCCATCTTTTTTTTATAAAAAGCATAACCGAGATTATTGTATGCCTGCACTAAGCCAGGCTGAAGTTCAATGGCCTTTCGATAATGAACAATCGCTTCATCCATCCGCCCTATCCGGAAAAGACTATAACCAAGACTGTTATGGGCTTCTGCGAAATCTGGTTTGATTTCCAAAACTTTTTGATATTGAACAATCGCTTCATCCATTCGCCCTTTTTGGCAGAGAGCATTACCAAGATCGTCGTGGAAAGTCGCGGAATTAGGTTGGAGTGCCAGAGCTTCTTGATATTGAATAATCGCTTCATCCATCCGCCCTATCTGGAGAAGACTATAACCAAGATTGTTATGGACTTCTGCGGAGTCCGGTTTGATTTCCAAAGCTTTTTGATATTGAATAATTGCTTCATCCATATGCCCTTTCTGGAAAAGAGCACCACCAAGACCGACGTGGAAATCTGCGAATTCAGGCTGAAGTGCTACGGCTCTTTGAAAATGTTCAACCGCCTCGTCCACCCGCCTTTGATCAAGAAGAGAATTGCCGAGAAAGTAGTTGGCCGCCGCATGGGCTTCAACACTCGCCAATAGGTTAAATACAACCGAATAGGCCAGCAGCAGGCACCAGCCCCAGCGGACTATACGCCGCCAAACCGGCGAACCCACCAGTGCACGCTCCAAACCGAAAATACCAATGACGGCCAGCAGCATCAGAGCTGGTAGAAAATCCAACTCATAGCGGCTGCTGGCATAAAAAAAGAGGCAAATGGTCAACGCGCAAATCACAAAAAGCAAAAATACAGTTGCCACAAACCAGCGTAAGACGGAAACCACCTCCACTGGTCTGCCTCTCCATACCAACGGCGCGGCCAAGGCCAACCACACCAATGGATAGTTGCCCAGTATCCCACTGTAAGGTTCTCCCGTCCCATAGTAACCCGATGGCAAAGGTGATAACTGGACAGCTTGTAAAAAAGGGAAATGACCACACCATCGCATCGGTTCTAAAAAGTAGAACAGAAAGTTGAACCAGAGGTAATGCAGACTGAATTGTTGGGCGGTGTTCGAGTGGTAGCCTATTGCCAACTGATAGTGCCAACCAAATTCGAATGGACTGTCGAAACGCAGGGTGTTGTAAAGCATCAGCCCCAACCCAATGAGCATCACCGGACCGACCGCCGCCACTAACAACAATCCAACCCGCCGACGTGAACTTGGTTCAATCGCCGCACGCCATGCTTGAGCCACCGGCATCAAAAGGATTATTACCCCAAACAACAATGATGGTCGCGATCCTATTGCCAATCCATAAGCCAGACTTGCCAACACCAGCCACAAAACTTTCCGTTTCGGCTCATGCAATGCACACCAGATCGCCGCCAACGTCAGCATTGTGAACGCAAACCCACAACTCATCGCAACTTCCCAAACAGCACACCGCGATAAAACCTCCAGCGCGCCCGTAGCCAATCCCAGTGTGAGCACACCGGCTGCCGCTACCCAAACACTTACTTCTGGAAAGTAACGCCGCCGGACCGCACGCAATAGACCCGCATCAACCAAGAAGCCCAACGCATAAAAGATCACGACTGCACCCTTATGTGAAAGATAGTGGCCAGTTAGGGCCACATACGGCCAGAAAAGCACCAAAGCGGGCGTAACTCCAAAATACAGATATAACTTCTCTTTGTAATAACTCATGTCTAACGATAGATAACGCTTATCCCATATATAAGATGTATTGACAGCGGGATCGTAAGGATCCGCGAGTTGGGTGAGTCCGGGTGGTGCTTCTCTTTTCACATTGAGTTGTCCGGCGCGAAAACCCTGCACCAACAGATTATAGTAGGCATCCTTCACATCTGGAGTTGTGAATTCCAAGAAGCCTGGTTCAGCACTCCAAGCAAATATTCCAATTACCAAGGCACAGACCACGCCAAAGACGGTGTTGGACATCCATCGGGTGTCGCCTTTAGGTGCGCTTGCCTTTCCGAAATCTAATTTTTCGCTCGTCATCCAAGTAAAAGTCACGAAATACCCCCGCTTCCTGCAGTGGTAAAGCATAAATGGTGACCGCCAAACAGACTGGTCAGCCAATCCAGATTAAAATAACAGGAGTTATTATATTCTTTTACAACCTGAGGGAATTTGTTGCCACTGTTGTAAGGTTGACGAAAGCCGATTCGGATACAATGAGTGATCATATCCACGACCTTGTTTCCGCATTATGCCGAGGTGAGCAGTCGAACCGGCCATATTTACCTTGATTGTATCAAAACGCGGAAGGCGCGGCCCAGATGCGGAATAGTTATCGCGTCAGGAAATTGTATTTGAATATGCACCACAGCGCGTGAAAACCGTCGCGCCAGCCGATTTTTTTCCCTTCTGCATAAGTGCGCCCATAATAAGAAATGGCCACTTCATAAATGCGAACGTTCAAGTGCGCCACTTTGGCCGTGATTTCCGGTTCAAAGCCAAATCGGTTTTCCCGAATTTGAATCTGTTGAATGATTTCCCGCCGGAAAACTTTGTAGCCGGTTTCGATGTCGGTCAGGTTCAAATTCGTGGCCATATTGGAAGCCGTCGTGAGAATCCAGTTCCCCACGGAATGCCAGTAATAGAGTACGCGATGCGCGCCCGCGCCCAGAAACCGTGATCCGAAAACCACGTCTGCCTTGTCGGACAAAATCGGCGCCAACATTCGGTGGTACTCCGTCGGATCATATTCCAAATCCGCGTCCTGGATAATGACGATCGGAGCCGTCGCGCGGGCGAATCCGGTTCGCAAGGCCGCTCCTTTGCCTTGATTTTGCGTGTGCCGCACCAATTCGATGCGCAAACCGTCGGTCACGGCCAGTTTTACTTTTTCCCAAGTGCCATCGGTGGAAGCGTCGTCTACAACGATCAATTGCGAGACGGGACGTTGTGCCAACACCACCTTGATGGCCGCCGAGATGGTGGCAACCTCGTTATAGACGGGCATGACAACCGAAAGGCACGGTTCGATGTCCGCATTGGTCTTGATGTTATTCATTCGCAATCTGACAAGCTTCGTTAATGTAAAAAACGAGGCTTGAACAACGATTCTTTAAAAACTCCTGAAAGAAAACAAGCCTGGTCGTGAGGTATATATTATGGAACGGCAAGGGGAATTAGTTTGATAAAGCCCAATCTCCGTCTGTAATACATTTGCCGCTAGCCAGAGTGCGAAGAACTAACGGGCCTTTATCCTTGGAAAACTGGTCGGCCTGCCCGGCTAAGGCGACGGCATTATCCGCCTTTTTTGTAAAAGAGCGTTGCCAAGACCGTTGTGGAAATTCGCGGATTCAGGCCGAAGTGCCAGGGCTTTTTGATATTGAACAATTGCCTCGTCTACCCGCCCTTTCTGGAGAAGGCTATAACCAAGATTGTTATGGGCGTCTGCGAGGTCTGGTTTGATTTCCAAAGCTTTTTGATATTGAATAATCGCTTCATCCATCCGCCCTTTCTGGAGAAGGCTATAACCAAGATTATTATGGGCTTCTGCGGCTTCCGCGAAGTCTGATTTGATTTCCAAAGCTTTCTGATATTGAATAATTGCTTCATCCATGCGCCCTTTTTGTAAAAGAGCGTTGCCAAGAGCGTTGTGGAAATCCGCGGATTCAGGCTGAAGTGCCAGGGCCTTTTGAAAATGTTCAACCGCC
>Ga0182011_10000443_pt1 | contig 35830 bp, 30 predicted proteins | sample 711E1DmetaG_FD_120481 | JGI IMG/M metagenome (GOLD analysis project Ga0182011, IMG submission 120481) | Permafrost microbial communities from Stordalen Mire, Sweden - 711E1D metaG | ecosystem: Environmental > Terrestrial > Soil > Wetlands > Permafrost | place: Sweden: Stordalen | collected...
AGCCAGCCGACCAGCACGGGCAAACCGCGAAACAGCGTTGTTCCTTGGCTCATTCTTGTGGCCGCGGCCGGTGCGGGCCTGACCTACCTGCTCACGCGCTGAACCCTCGTCCCGTGCGAAAGCCTTGCCTGCGTGGGACACCGGGGACGGTGCCAGGCCGGCGCGCACGAAATCGGCCGATTCCCCTTCGGGGTTCACACCCGGAACAGGTCGGTGCTCAGATACTTCTCGCCCCGATCAGGGAAGATGGTCACGATCACGCCAGACTCAATCTCCTGGGCGATAGTGCGGGCCGCGAATAGGGCCGCGCCACTGCTCATGCCGACCAGGATCCCCTCGGCCCGCTCGGCTCCAGGATGGTCTTGCCAGGCAAGAGAGCACCCTCGCGTTCGGCCTGCTCGATCATCTTGAGCGCGATGCGATCCTTGATGCTGCCGGTGGGGTTGAAGCTCTCCAGCCTGGCGAGAATCTTCACCCGCGGGTTGGGGTTGAGCCGCCGAATCTCCACCATCGGCGTGCGGCCGATTAGGTCGAGGATGCTGGCAGCGGGCAGGTCAAGCGGCGGTAGGTCGGGCATGGCGTGGGCTCGTCTGGCGTGCAAGGATCGTCGAGCGCCGATGATATTTCAAGACTGACCAGGCCGGTAGTCAAAGAACCCACGGTGCTTGATGACCTCGGCGATTTCCGGCGGCACCATGTCTTCCCAGCTCGCGTCGCCCGTCTTGATACGGCGGAGGACCTCGGGTGTGAAGATGTGGAGGATCTGCGGATCATAGTTCTCCAGTTGCACGATCGCGCCGCGGTCCACCAGAAAGCCAAAAAGCTTGCGCAACTCAGGAGCCACATCCAAGTTCGACACGGTATTGAGCTTCTTGCCGGCCGGATCGAGCCACGGATATACGTAGATGGTCAGATTCTTCTGGAAGAGTTGGCCGAATGCTTCCAGGATGCCGCCGCCCAGACTGGTGTAGTACTTCTCATCGAGCAGCGGGATCAGACTGCCCGCACCCAAGACGATGGCGATGGCCTCCGGGGTGCAGCGCCGCAGGTAGGTGGCCAGGCGATAGTACTCGAAGTAGTCCGAGATGAGCACCGTCTTGCCCGCTGCCGCCAGCACATCGGCGCGCGCCAGAAAATCCCGTGGATCGATCTCGCCCTCCTCGGTCAGCAGGTTGCGCATGGTGATCTCCGCCAGCTCGATGATGGTGCCAGCGGGTTCGCCCAAAGCCTGGGCAAAGCTTGCGCGAGCGCAATCCAACATGTTGATGTTGACCTTGGTTACGGGCCGGAAGGTGCCGCGCTCCACCAGCACCGGCGTTCGGTGCAGGACCTCACTGGGCTGCAGAACCTCGCCCTTGGCGCTGAACATGGCCGCTTGTGACAGCCCAAGCTGCACCAGCTTCAGGCTCATGAGGCGATTGTCGACGTGACGAAACTCGATGCCCGAGAATTCGATCATGTCGATCTCGATGCGCTGGGTGGATAGGTTGTCGAGCAGCGACTCGACCAAGAGCTCGGGCTCGTGGTGCAGGAAGAACGCGCCATAGAGCAGATTGACGCCTGCCACGCCCAGCGCCTCCTGCTGGAGCTGCGCTTCCCCGTCCAGCATGCGCACGTGCAGCACGATCTGGCTCTCCTGATCGCGAGGACGACTCTGGAACTTGAGCCCCATCCAGCCGTGGCAGTCTTTGTCATTGCGGAAGCTCTTGGCTGCCACTGTGTCGGCGAACACAAAGAACGCGGTGGTTTCGCCGCGGGCCGCATTCAGGCGGGTCAGGTTTTTTTCGTGTTCGTAGTCGAGCATACGCTGCAGCCGCTCGCGCGACACATAGCGCTCGGTGTGGCCATAGATCGCGTCGCTGACCGCCATGTCGTACGCGGATGTGCTCTTGGCGATGGTGCCCGCCGCGCCGCCCACCCGGAAGAACCAGCGCGCCACCTCCTGACCTGCGCCGATCTCGGCAAAGGTCCCGTAGCGACGCTCGTCGAGGTTGATATAGAGCGCCTTGCGGTGGGTATCGAGCCGGTCGGCGCTCTGGAAATCGTGGGGAGTTGAAGCCATTGACTGTGGAGCCTCGCGGGCTGGGCCCGCTCCGTCAACTTCAGGCTACCATGTTCATCGGCCAGGCCCACGGGCCAAACGTGCCAGTAATTCGCGCGCTTGTCAGGATGGCGCTAGCATCCTAGCGGATGGAACCGTTGCTCGAGCTTTTTCGCCAGCACCTGGGCAGCGAGAAACGCGCCTCGGCCCACACCCTGCGAGCCTACCTGAGCGATCTCGAGGAGCTGTTCGCCCACGCCCGTGGCGTGAAGGGCGAGGATGCTGCGCAAGCGCTGACCCCTGCGGATCTCTCCACGACGGTGTGTCGCTCGTATCTGGCCAGTCTGCACGGCCACAACGATCCCGCTACCGTGGGCCGCAAGCTGTCGTCGATGAAGACCTTCTTCCGGCTGCTGGTGCGACGCAAGCTGCTTTCAGGCAGTCCGGTAGCGGGCCTGCGCGGGCCCAAGCACCGGCCCCACCTGCCCGCTTTTTTGGGCAAAGACGAGGCCTCGCGTTTGCTCGAATCGGCGGGTGACGACGCGGTCCAGGCCACGGAGAGAGCGCGCGACCAAGCGCTCTTGGAAGTGTTGTACGGCGCAGGCCTGCGCATCTCGGAGGCCTGTCACCTGGACCTTCACGACGTGGTCCCGGATGGCGCTGGCGCGCGCATCACGGTCCGCCAGGGCAAGGGCCGCAAGGACCGCATCGTGCCGCTCGGATCCAAGGGCTGGGATGCCATCCAAGCCTACCTGCCCTTGCGTGCCACCCTGCTCGCGGGCCACGCGGCCCAGGCCAGGTCGGCCGACGGCCAGGCCCTGTTCCTGTCGCGACGAGGCCAGCGCCTCTCCGATCGCGAGGCGCGCCGCAAGTTGGATCGGCGTGAGCTTCTCACCGGCGTCCGTCGCGTGTCGCCCCACGCCTTGCGCCACAGCTTCGCCACCCATCTCCTCGGCGAAGGCGCCGATCTGCGGTCCATCCAGGAGCTGCTCGGCCATGTCAGCCTGCGTACCACCCAGCGCTATGCTCAGGTCGACATTGATCACCTGATGGCCGTCTACGATCGCTCCCACCCTCGCGCGCTGCTAAAAACGCGCTAGGCTGCGCCCCATGAGGCCACGATTCAGATGGGAACCCTCAGAGGGTTCCCAAACCCTCCCGCGGTGGTGCGCGGCCGGCAAAGCCGGCCGGCTCCCCACGCGACAATTCCACTCCACCACGGTCCTGGTCGTGCGCCGCAACGGCAAGGTCGTCATAGCGGGGGACGGGCAGGTTACGCTGGGGCAGACCGTGGTCAAGGCGACAGCGCGCAAGCTCCGGCGCCTGGACGAGGGCCGCATCCTGGCCGGGTTTGCCGGCTCGGCCGCCGACGGGCTGACCCTGTTCGAGAAATTCGAGACCAAGCTGAAAGAGGCAAATGGAAACCTGCTGCGCGCCTCGGTCGAGCTGGCCAAGGACTGGCGTACCGACCGCGTGCTGCGCCGCCTGGAGGCGCTGCTGCTGGTGGCCGATCGCGAGAAGATCCTGATGCTCTCGGGGACCGGCGACATCATCGAGCCAGACTGCGACACCGCCGCGGTGGGCTCGGGCGGTCCCTACGCCGTGGCCGCGGCGCGCGCCTTGTTGGCCGACACGCAGCTTTCGGCACGCGAGATCGCCGAGCGCAGCCTGCGCATTGCCGCTGACATCTGCATCTACACCAACACCAACTTCGCGTTCGAGGAGCTCTAGCTGATGTCCAGTTCCCAAAGGCGCCCCGAGGCGCTCACCCCGCGGGCCATCGTCGAGGAGCTGGATCGCTACATCGTGGGCCAGCGCGAGGCCAAGCGCGCCGTGGCGGTGGCTCTGCGCAATCGCTGGCGCCGGCAGCAGGTGCCGCCGCCCATGCGCGACGAGATCTCGCCCAAGAACATCATGCTCATCGGCCCCACCGGCGTGGGCAAGACTGAGATCGCACGCCGCTTGGCCAAGCTGGCGGGCGCGCCCTTCGTGAAGGTTGAGGCGTCCAAGTTCACCGAGGTGGGCTACGTGGGCCGCGACGTGGATTCCATGGTGCGCGACCTAGCCGAAACCGCGGTGTCCATGTTGCGCGAAGAGGAGCGCGAGCGTCTGCGGCCACGCGCGCGAGAGAACGCCGAGGAGCGTTTGCTCGACGTCTTGTTGCCCCCGGTTCGGCCCGCGCGCCAGCCTATGGGGTCGCTGGCCGGCAGCCCCGCGGCGCCGGAGGTCCCGGCTGCGCCCGCAGCCGACACCAGCACGCGCGAGAACCTGCGCCGCCTCCTGCACGAGGGCAAGCTCAACGACAAGTCGGTCGAGATCGACACCAGCGACACGCCGCAGTCGTTTATCGACGTGTTTTCCGGCACCGGCATGGAGGAGATGGTTCTCAACCTGCAGTCCATGTTCCCCCAGTCCAAGCGCACCAAGCGACGGCGTCTGACCATCCCTGAGGCGCTGGAGGCCTTGACCGAGGAAGAAGCCGCCAAGCTCATCGACATGGAACGAGTCACCAAGGAGGCGGTTCGGCGCGCCGAGCAGGATGGCATCATCTTCATCGACGAGCTCGACAAGGTGGCGGGTCGCGAGACCGGTGGTCACGGGCCCGATGTGTCGCGCGAGGGCGTGCAGCGCGATCTCTTGCCCATTGTGGAGGGGTCTACGGTGTCGACCAAGTACGGCCCGCTCAAGACCGACCACGTGCTCTTCATCGCGGCTGGCGCTTTCCACGTGGCCAAGCCCAAGGATCTCATTCCCGAGCTGCAGGGCCGCTTCCCCATTCGGGTCGAGCTGGACTCGCTGACCGACGCAGACTTCGTGCGCATTCTGACCGAGCCGGAAAACGCCCTGACCAAGCAGTACATCGCCCTGTTGGCGACGGAGAAGATCCATCTCGACATTCAGACTGACGCCATCGCCGAAATCGCGCGCACTGCCGCCGAGGTCAACGCCCGCATGGAGAACATCGGTGCGCGCCGCCTGCACACCGTGATGGAGCGCCTACTCGACGAACTGGCCTTCGAAGCGCCCGAGCTGGGTGAACGCACCATCGCGATCAACGGCGCCTATGTGCGCGAACGGCTGCAAGGGATCCTCAAGGATGAGGATCTGTCACAGTACGTGTTGTAGCCGCGCTACTTCTTCTTGTCGTTGCCTCGACGAGGCGCCGGGGCCGCAGGCCGCGGGCTGGCCTGCTTGCCGCCAGCGGCGGGTGAGGTGTGCATGTGGCCGGGGGTAGGAGCCGGGGCCGCGGTCGGCCCGTGCGAGTGAAGCATACCAGCCTGCGGGGGTGGGGACGCGGCTGGAGCAGGTGCGGCCGGAGCGTGCGCCGCAGGCCCTGGAGCAGCGAACGGTGCCGACGCGCCGGGGTTACCTCGCCTGTCCGGATGGGGCGAGCCTGCGGCGGGGCCGCCCGGTACGCCCGGATGACCCGGTTCTGGCGGTGGATTGCCATGCACGCCCTCGGGGTGATGCCCGGGTGCCGGCGGTGGATTGTTCCACGCGCCTTCGGGGTGATGACCAGGTCCTGGCGGTGGATTGTTCCACGCGCCCTCGGGGTGATGACCAGGTCCTGGCGGTGGATTGTTCCACACGCCCGGACGACCTGGCTGCGGGGACCCGCGATACATGGGAGCCGGTCGTGCGTAGTAATAGTCTCGGCGACCCTCATGGTCATGCCAGTAGCCACGCTCGTAGACCGGACGCCCGCCGACAATCACGTAACGGGGCGCCACGTAGAGGTAGCCGGGACGCACCGGCGTCCAAGAGCCCCCGATCCAATACCACTCGGCGCCCGTCCAGTCCCAATAGCCCGCGACCCAGGTGTAGCCCGGACCAGGTGCAGGCGGCGGGTACTCCGCTGGTGGCGGGGGCGGCTGGTTGGCCACGTACACCTGCGCCTCCATCACGACCGGAGGAGGCGGGCCGGGCGGCGGGGGCGCTGCCTCATAGGCTGGCCCCACCGGAACCACGGTGGCTGGGTAACACCCGGCCCAAGCCAGAACGGCGAAAATCGGCCCCCAGAGTGGGACGCGCTTCATGATGTCCTCCTCATATGTGACTTGCAACGGTAGTCTTGTATTCACCCGGGCGCAACCGCCGCCGCGGTGAATGTAGGAGGGCACGTGTCTAGCTTCTTCCTGCGCTTGACCGTCAGGGCGACGCCGATTACAACCGGCGTGAACCATGGCCCCCTCAACCGCGCGCGAAACCATATTCTCCGGCATCCAGCCTTCGGGCGAGCTGCACCTTGGAAACTACCTGGGGGCCGTGCGCAACTGGGTCGCGCTCCAGGACCGCTACCGCTGCTTTTTCTGCGTCGTGGACTACCACGCCATCACCCAGCCCTTCGAGCCCGCCCAGATGCAGCGTCGGGTGCGCGACATGGCCGCGGACCTCCTCGCCTGTGGCATCGATCCTGAGAAGTCGACCCTCTTCGTGCAGTCTGCCGTTCCCGAGCACACGGAATTGGCCTGGGCGATTTCCGCGGTCACGCCTTTTGGCGAGCTCGGGCGCATGACCCAGTTCAAGGAAAAGTCTGAAAAAAACCCGGACAACGTCAACGCCGGGATCTTCACCTACCCTGTCCTGATGGCCGCAGACATCCTGATCTACCGTGCCACGCGCGTGCCCGTGGGCGAGGACCAACGCCAACACCTGGAGCTGGCGCGCGAGATCGTGCGCAAATGGAACGCGCGCTTCGGCCAGACCTTTCCCGAGCCCGAGGCGCTTTACTCTTCCACGCCAAAAATCCTCGGCCTCGACGGTCAGGCCAAGATGTCGAAGAGCCTAGGCAATACCATTTCCCTGCGCGAGAGCGACGAGGCAGCCTGGAACAAGTTGCGCACCGCCGCGACCGATCCCGCGCGCGTGCGGCGCTCGGATCCCGGCGACCCCGACAAGTGCAACATCTTCACCCTGCACAAGTTCTTTTCGTCCGCCGAACGGCAGGCCGAGGTGCGCGCGGGGTGCACCACGGCCGGTATCGGCTGCATCGACTGCAAGAAGTGGCTTTTCGAGGGCATCAAGGCGGACATGAATCGCATCCGCGCCCGACGCGAAGAACTTCTTGCCACGCCCGAAACACTTGAGACCATCTTGGCCGAAGGCGCACGGCGGGCGCGTGCCGTGGCCAGGGACACCATGGCGCGTGTGCGCCAGCGCCTGGGCATAGCAGGCCCCAAGGACTGAGGCGCCTTGATGGTACGAGCGGCGCCATGGGTCTTGTTCCTGCTGCTCGCCGGCTGTTCAGGGGGCGATGGACCAGAGAACCCCGAGGGAGCCGTGCGTCTGTTCATCGCCGCAGCTCGCGTCGGCGATCGGGGCAGCGTGCTCCAGCGCCTGGGGCCTGCCACCAGGGCGCGCATTGAAGCCCTGCAGAGCGCCAGTCGTCGTCTGAGCGGCCGCATGATGATGAAGCCCGAGGACTTCCTGTCTGTGGGCTGGGCGCCGCCGGCCTGGGAGCCGTCCGGGACGCGCCTTCTGCGCCGGGATCGGGACAACGCCGAGGTCGAGGTCTACTCATCGACCGGCGATCGACACGCCCTGTCGCTGGTGCGCGAAGGCCGCGAATGGAACATTGAGCTGCCCGGACCGTAGTCCCTACTTCACGGGTGTTTCGCGCACCAGAGTCTGTTCGATTTCCTCGATGTCGTCGTCCCCGACGATGATTTCCAGGTCGCTGAAATCTGGCATCCTCGCGCTGGCGCCGCTCGCATCGCGTGCCGAATCCCGCGGCGGAGAACGCCGATCGCCCACGCGCCTTTCGCGCGGGAAGACGCGCCGATCACGACCTCCCCCGCGACGCTCGGACTCACGCCGGTCGCGACGAAGCGCGGAGCGCAGCTCCTCCAGGGTCAGCGGGACATCGGCCATCTTGTGCAAACGCGCGGCGCACAGGTGACAGAGAGAGACCGATCGCCCGCCCAACTCGACCAGGCGAAGGTTTTCGCGACGGCGATCGGTGCACAAGACGCAGCTAGCGCCCCGGGGGACCGGCCGCATCTCGGCCCATTTCATGTAGCAAGCCCAGCAACGTCCCCGACGCAGCTCGGTGACGTGGGCTCCACAAGCATTGCACTTAACCGTGGCTCGCTCGACCTCAATGCTCATTCTTGTTGGATAACGCCGGTCGAAAAGTAGGGCAAGTTTTTTACGACTGCGGCCGCACCACGCCACACAGCAGTTCACCGGCGAAGTAGTGAGTGGACGGCGAATCGTCAGGTAGCTTGGCGCGTAGGAAGGTGTTCAGAATGATCGCACCATCGCGCCGGGTGCGCGGCTGGCCCGGATGAACATAGCTGCGGCGGGCGCTCCCGTCGCGCCACTCGCGGAACACCAGACGGCCGTTGCTGTCGACCAAGTCGACCAGGCCAGTGTGACCGCCACAACCTGAGCCATCGCCCATGTCGAAGAAGAGCACATCGCCGGGCCGCGCCTCGCTGGCCGGGACCTCGGGATACTGGGCATGCAGAAACTGATAGAGAGAGCCGGACGTACCATCGGTGCCGAAACGGATCCCGCGCTCGTGCAGCGACCGCTCCACCACGCCCACCGCGGTGTTCGCGTGGTCGGAGACAGCCCGCCGTCTGTGGCTGAATAGCCCTGGCGGCGGACCGCTCGCCGACGCGCGCACAACCGGCGGCCGGACTTGCCAGGTTTCGGTCGTGGTCGTGGCGCAGCCAAGAACTGTCAGAAGCAACAGGCCGATAGGAAAGGATTTTCTGGAACCGCGCGGCGTCATAGATGCCACTATACTACATGTAGGCCGAGAGCATACTTTTTTTCCGGCACGACTGACAGGTGGCTGCGCTACAACGCGGCAAGAAGTTGTCGCTTGAGCTCGTCCAGGGTGATGCCTTGGATGATGGCCTGGCCGGGACGCGGCACCAAGACGAAGCGGACAGCGTCCGATACGCGCTTCTTGTCGACTTCCATGCGGTCGAGCACGTCCGCAGCAAGCCGGTGCTTCACGTCCACCGGCAGCCCAAGGCGCGCCAGCAGCGCGGTCATGCGCGCCAGCAACCCGGGCTCGGTCACGCCGCGGGCGGTGCCCAGGGCCAGCGCCGCAACCATCCCGAGCGAAATCGCCTCGCCGTGCAGAAGCTGGAAACCGGATGCGGCCTCGATGGCGTGACCAACGGTATGGCCGAAATTCAGAATCGCACGCCGACCGCTCTCGCGCTCGTCAGCCGCAACCACCTCCACCTTGACCCGCACCGCGGCCTCAATGATCTTGGCCAGCACCGCCGGCGGCATGGCGGCGTGCGCCTCCAGCGTGTCGAGCAGGGCTGCATCGGCGATGAGCCCTGCCTTGACCACCTCGGCCATTCCGGCCGCAAATTCCCGCGCGGGCAACGAATCGAGGAACCCTGGATCGGCCATCACAGCGCGCGGCTGGTGAAAGGCGCCCACTAGGTTCTTGCCGGCGGCAATATCCACCCCGGTCTTCCCGCCCACCGAAGCGTCCACCATGGCCAGCAAGGTGGTGGGGCAGGTTGCGTATGCGATCCCGCGCAGGTAGATGGCAGCGGCGAAGCCGGTATGGTCGCTAGTGGCGCCGCCCCCGATGCCCACCAGAGCAGCGCCTCGATCATAGCCGTTGCCGGCCAGCCAATCGCAGGTACGCTCGATAGCCGCCAGGGTCTTCGCGGATTCGCCGGCCGGCAGATCCAGGCGCCGGACGCCAGGCAGAAGTGCTGCCAGAGCCTCGACCAATGGCTGCACCCGCGGCGATAGCTGAAGGAGGCGGCTGTCCGCCAGCACGGCGACCCCGGTTGGCTTGCCTAGCGCCGTGGCGATTTTCTGTGCCATGTCTGTCGCGCCTGCGGGCGCGATGCAGACCTCGTAGCTCCTCTGGCCGAGCGGAACCAAGATGGTGGTCACATCCATCCGACTAGCACTGCCGGACCGCGGAGGGCAAGCGCCCCTTTCTTGGATATCAGGGCGGAGGCAGGCAGGAATTGCCCTGGCTGGCGGCGATGGCCTGATGGGCGGGCTCGCCCTTGCGCAAAGGGGGACGTTGACCAGGCAAAGGCCGCGCCTGGGGACGGGCCGGCGGCGCGGCAGCGGCGGGCGGGCCCACCACAGGCGCTACTGGACGGATGATCTTCTGGGCGGTGGTGGGTCCGTTTACCGCCAGGTGGCCGCGCAAATGCCGCACCATCTTGCGACCGATGCCCTTGATGCGCGCCAACTCTTCCACGGTGCGGAAGGGATGCTTGTGGCGATAGGCCAGGATGTTGCGGATGCGCGCCGGCCCGACGCCGGACAAGAGGCGCAGTTCCTCGGGCGAGGCGGTGTTGAGGTTGACCACGCCCTCCAGGGTGGCCTTCTGCGCCCGAGCCGGCGGGACCAGTCCCAGCATGAACATGAGAGTGAGCACGCAGCCGCGCGACATGCTCTTGTTGTCGGCGTCCACGCCGGAAAGTTGCTAGCCGAAGAGACTTTCGTCAGCTACTTCTCGGGCAAAGCCGCCGGACAATCATCAAAGTGCAAAACTCGCCCCTTGCCGGCTCGCTTGCCGCAGAGAAGAGCGTGATCCGCGCGGCGCAAGAGATCGTCCTGGTCGATCGCGGTACCGTCGCCATCGGTGGTGGCGACGCCGAAGGTCGCGCCCACGATGCCGTGCTCGTCGATGGGCTGGCCCGACAGGGCCTGCAGGATGCGCTCGCACACCATGCACGCCTGGCTGCCGTCGGTTTCGGGAAGCAGAATGACGAACTCGTCCCCGCCGAAGCGAGCCACGATGTCCACCTCGCGCAGCCCGGTTCGCAGGCGCTGCGCCACCGTCACCAGCACGCGATCGCCGGCCTCGTGGCCGAAGCGATCGTTGACCTGCTTGAATCCGTCGAGATCGACCAAGGCCAGGCTTAGGCTGCGCGGGTGGCGGAGCATACGCACGAATTCGTCACGGATACGCTCGGACAAGTAGCGCCGGTTGTACAGGCCGGTCAGCGGATCGGTGATGGCCAGCTTCTCGACTTCACGCCGGGCCTGATCGACCGTGCGCGCGAGCAGGGCGCCGGTAACCGCCGAGCTGAGCACCAGGCGCAGTTCTTCATAGAGCATGGTGTCGGGCGCGCCGTACGCGAGCGACGCCATGCCCAGCCGCTCGCCACGAAAACCAAGCGGCACGACGACCACCGAACGGCCATCGAGGAAACCGCCAGGCGCGATCTGGCGCGTGGAAAAGCGCGGGGGGCCTTCGCAACGACCGCTCTCGCCAAACACCAGCGTTGCCTCGCTCTCCTCGGTGACCCGGTTGGGCTGGGTGAACAGTGCGATCGTACCGGCTCGAATTCCCAGGCGGGGAAGATGCTCCGCCGCTGCCTCGCCGAGCGCGTCCAAGCTGGGCGCTGCCAGCATTGCCGCGGTGGCCTCGGCCACTCTCCCCATGAGGGCCACCAGCTCGCCGCGCTGCTGAGCCTGCGCGATGGCCGCCATGTCGCTCGACACCAGCAACGCCTCCTGAATGAGGTCATAGACACGGCCCCGGGTGGCGGCATCGTGGACGCAGGCCAGAGCATCGCGCCGCAAGACCAAGAGCACGTCATGCGTGGCACCAACCGAGCTATCCCGACGGAGCAGGGCATAGCAAATGTCTTCCACGCAGTTGACAAAAGCGGGCACCTCCGGTTCGGCAACCTGCGCGATGAAGGCGGAGAACAGCCGCTCTTCCCAGTCCTCGGGCACAAAGTCGAATCCGCTGTGTGCGGCCTGACGGAGGTTGGCGACCACGTTCTTCTGGCGGACCCGCAAGGCCTCGGCGAAATCCTGTGCCTCGCCCGGCAAGGGCCAGGACAGCACGCGCTCGCGGCTTCGCGTGTTGCACCCGCAAGAACGGCGGCGCACGAATTCCGTCTCAAAGGTGATGGCGCGCTTGAGCAGCGGGGTTCCGTGCAGGGCCCCGGCCAAACTGCGAACCGCATGGCGGACTTGTTCAGTCACCGGCTGGCGCACGGTGGTGAGCGGCACACGCGCGTAGCGGGCAAAGTCCAGATCATCGAATCCCACCAGCGAGAGATCGCGCGGCACCCGAATTCCGCGCCGGTCAAGCTCGTCGAGCGCCCCCAAAGCCATGACGTCGTTGGCGCACACGATGGCATCCACCTCGCCCGCCCCAAGCCCGCGGCGGTCGAACAGCTCGGCCACCGCCAGGCTGCCGCTGGCGCGGTTGAAATCGCCAAGTCCCATTCGGCGCGGATCGGCACGCATACCCTGCTCGGCCAGCGCCCGGACAAAGCCGCGATAGCGCGCCTGCGCCTCGGGGTTGGGGGTTGGGCCCGCAATCATGGCAATCTTGCGCCGCTCATGGGCCGCAATGAGGTGCTTGACTGCAGTGTACATCCCGACCTCATTGTCCATGAGCAACGAAGACATGCCCGGTATCTCGACCCCCAGGCAGACGCACGGCAGGGGATCGTAGCGCCGCACGAAGGCGGCGATCTGGTCCACTGTCACATGGTGGCCGATGGTGTGCGCGCAAATGAGCAAGGCATCCACGTTGTGCGAGCCCACAATGTCGAACACGAAGCCCTTGGGGTGCTGCAACTCAACGCCCAGCATGCCGCCGGAGATGGCCACGAAATCCAAGCTCTGCTCTCGTGCCTCGCGCTCTGCCGCCACCAGCACCTGTTTCTGGAACTCGTCGTCAAAGGCGTCAGCCAGAAGCCCCAGACGAGGCCCCCGACGAGGAAGACCAGCTTGCACCTCAGCCATTGACGTCACTTGGCGGCGAAAGCGCCACTCACTCTATTGTGCTCGCGTGGGACCGCGCACCGCAAGGGTTGCGCATTTTTCCGGACATTTCAGGTAAGAGAGCGACCACATCTCCCACCATAGACTACCCCCATCGCCCACCCAAAGGGGGCAACGGGCTCCTCCTACTGATCCGCGTAGCGCTTCGCCGCCGCCAGATCCCGGCGAAGATCAGCGGCATTCCGTCGCGGACCGTAGCCGGGGGTGTCGCGCTGGATGCGCCATCCTTCCTTGAGCGGGCCGGCGTCGACAACGTCGAAGCCGAATTGATCAATAAGACGGCTGACGGTGGCCTTGGCCGCCTGATCATCTCCCGCGATGACCAGGGCTCGGCGGTTCTTGCTGCCGGCTGGCTGTCCCTCGACGGTGAGCGCGGCGGCGTAGATGTGGTTGAATGCCTTGACCACCTTGGAAGTTGGAAGGTGCGCCTGCAGAAGTTCCGCCGTGGTGCTCGACTCGTTGTCGAGCTCGAGGATGTGGCCGTCCCGCTGCGGGTAGTAATTGTTGGTGTCGATCACAACCTTTCCCGCCAGCGGCTCGACCGGAATGGCCCGATAGTTTTTGAGCGGCACCGTCACCACGACGATCTCGCCGGCTGCTCCTGCCTCAGTGGCCGTCGCGGCGCGCGCGTTCGGTCCCAGCTCCGCGACCAAGCCCGACAGGGTCGCCGGCTCACGCGAGTTGGCGATCACCACCCTGTGGCCGTTCTTCACAGCAAGCCGAGCCAGTTGGCTGCCGATCTTACCCGCACCGATGATCCCGATGGTTGCCATGCTGACCAAGCTAGCACCGGCCCGTCGTTCGGCAAGGCCGTACCATTTCATGCTGTCGTTGACGATCTTGCCCGCCACGGGTTTGTGGCTCGCGAAGAAGTGGTAGTAGACCACCGCATTGTTGGAGTTTCGCATGTGATTGTGGCCAAGGCGTGCGCGGATCACTTTTGAGCACGTGTCAGCCTGGCTTGGTACACTACGGGCGGCACGGGTATCCAATCGTGTTGCTCCAAGAAGAATGGCTGCGCGAGGACACTTTGAATCCCAGGAAGATGCATCCTAACTTGCCTAAGCTGAACATTTGCATAGTATTGATGAGATGCAGGTGCGCGCGCACGACGACACGCTCAACCCGGCCCAGCTCGCTGCGGTCGAGCACGGCGATGGGCCGCTGTTGGTGATCGCAGGCGCAGGCTCGGGCAAGACGCAGACCCTGGCGCATCGAGTGGCAGGGCTCATTCGGCGCGGCGCGGATCCCAAGCGCATCCTGCTGCTCACCTTTACCCGGCGCGCGGCCGCCGAGATGACCCGACGGGCGGCGCGGTTGGCCGGGCGCGTGCGCGACGTCGACGGAACCTTGCCCTGGGCCGGAACCTTCCATGCCATCGCCAACCGCCTCCTGCGCATGAACGCCGCCGTGGTGGGCCTGCATCCCAGCTTCACCTTGCTCGATCGCGAGGACGCCGCGGATCTTGTTGATCGCATACGCCAGACGCGCGGGCAGGCCCGCACCGATCGGCGCTTCCCGCGCAAGGGCACCTGCATCGCCATCTATTCGCGCGTGACCAACACCCAGGGCGACCTGCATCGCTGCCTGGAGCAGTCATTCCCCTGGTGTCTGGAATGGGAAGACGATCTGCGCCAACTCTTCGCCGCCTACGTCGACGCCAAGATCGAGCGGCAGGTGCTCGACTATGACGATCTCCTGCTTTACTGGTTGCACCTGCTGGGCGATGCAGCGGTTGCCCAGCAGATCGGCGGACGCTTCGACCAGGTGCTGGTCGACGAGTACCAGGACACCAACAGCCTGCAGGCCGAGATCCTGCGGCGGCTCAAGCCGAGTGGCCACGGGGTCACAGTGGTGGGCGACGATGCACAGTCGATTTACGCTTTCCGCGCGGCCACCGTGCGCAACATCTTGGATTTTCCCAAGCAATATGACCCGCCGGCCACGGTGCTGACCCTGGCGCAGAATTACCGGTCCACCCAGGCGATCCTGCACGCGGCCAATGCGGTGATTGGGTTGGCCAAGGAGCGCTTCACCAAGGATCTCTTCACCAGCCGGCGGGGTGGCGCCCGACCCGGTTTGGTCACAGTGGCCGACGAGGACGCGCAGGTGAACTGGGTCGCAGACCGAATTCTCGAACAGCGCGAGGCAGGAGTGGCGCTCCGGCAGCAGGCAGTCTTGTTCCGCGCGGCCCACCACAGCGACGCGCTGGAAGTTGAACTGCAGCGGCGCAATATCCCCTTTGTCAAGTACGGCGGCCTGCGTTTCTTGGAGGCCGCGCATGTGAAGGACGCACTTTCCTGTTTGCGTTGGGCTGAAAATCCCAAAGACGGCTTGGCCGTGTTTCGCGTGGTGCAGTTGCTACCCGGCATCGGGCCGCAATACGCGGAACGACTGTGGCAGGCCCTTGCCAGGGGCAGCGCGAGCCTGGGCGAGACCTTGGCCGGCTTTGCTCCGCCGGGCGCGGCCCAAGAAGACTGGCCACGCCTGGTCGAGCTGATGCAGCGGCTCGGCAACGCGGCCACGCCCTGGCCCGGCCAGATGGGGCTGGTGCGGCGCTGGTACGAACCCTTGCTCGAGGCTCTCTACGACAATGTGCGCACACGGCTCGGCGATCTCGACCAGCTTGAACGGCTGGCTGATGCGGCGCCCACGCGCGAGCGGTTTCTTTCCGAATTGATTCTCGATCCGACCGAGGCCGTGGGGACCGAAGCTGGCCCGCCCCATCTTGACGAGGACTTTCTTGTCCTGTCCACCATCCATTCGGCCAAGGGACAGGAATGGGACACGGTCTTTGTGCTGAATGTGGCCGATGGCTGCATTCCCTCGGACATGGCCACCGGCAGTCCCGACGAGATCGAGGAAGAGCGGCGACTGCTCTATGTGGCCATGACCCGAGCCAAGAACACGCTGGCGCTAGTCCACCCGCTGCGCTTCTTCGTGCGGCAGCAGAGCCGGTACGGCGATCGGCATGTGTTCACCCCACGATCGCGCTTCCTGCCCGAAAGTTTGCTCGACCGCTTCGACTGCTGCTCGCCGACGGACGCGCGGGCTAGCGAAGAAGCAACGACAGCGCCCGCAGGCGCGCGCGTGGATGTGGCTGCGCGACTGCGTGGAATGTGGACGTAGTCGCTCTCATCTGAGTAATTCGCGCCCGCGGCACGCGGTCAAAGCCAAGCTGGGTGTACAATACGCCGGGGAGAATATGAAAGAGCGACTCATCGGCTGCGTGGCGTTGGCACTCGCGTGCTCCTCGGCAGAGCCAGGCGGCGGCGCAGGGCCAAACACCAGCTTTCCCGACGGCAGCGTGGCTCCTACGACCACGTGTGAAAGCGAGGGCGGCTCGACCCCAGTGGCGCAGCCGGTGTTCGTGCGCAACATGAAGAGCGAGGAGACAGGATGGTTCTCTTCGCCTGGGTTGGTCGATCTGAATGGCGACGGCAAGAAAGAGATCGTTGCGCCCTTCTACAGCTTGTTCGTGTTCGACATTGCGGGCAACACGCTAGCCACCATCAAGGAGAAGGACCACACCCAGGGCCGCATCTATGCGCCGGCCGTGGTAGCCGATCTCGACGGTGACGGCACGATCGAGATTGTGGTTGGGGCCGATTACGGAGCCGTGGCGGCCTACGAATGGAAGAATGGAACCCTGACCATCAAGTCCGGCTGGCCCGCCTTCGCGACGACGATCGGCGGCGATACCGAGCCAGAAGTCCGCGGCATGGCAGCGGGTGATCTCGACGGCGACGGCCAGATTGAGGTGGTGGTCACCACCACCGAAACCGATCCCAATAGCGCCCAGGTGTTCGCGTTCTCGCCCAATGGCAAGCCCTTCCAGCCGGCCGGCGTCACTTGGCCGGCCTGGCCGCGCTACAACACGCTCACCGGCCCAGGCGGCGACGCCGACGCCAATGGCGAGGGCCACCATGGCTATGGCTGCTATGGCCTCAACGTGGGCATCGGCAACATCGACGACGATGCTCAGCAGGAGGTGATTGTCACCTTCGACAACCACCAGATCAACGCCTTCAAGGCCGACGGGACCTCGATTCGCGCCGCTCCCTATTTCACCAATCCGGAGACCCAATACTTGAACCAACCACTCGATTGGGGCCAGTTCATCCGCTGGGCCGATCCCCAAGTGGAAGAGAATCACTACCACTTGCACACCGGCGACTGGCCCGACATCAACACCACCATGTGGCTGCAGTGGACCGCGTCGCCGCCTTCGCTGGCCGATCTCGACGGTGACGGCAAGAACGAAGTGATCGGGATTCCCAACGCCGAGATGAAGGAGCCCTATGAGACCCAGGGCTATGCCTTCATGGTTCTGCAGGGAGCGCAAGACAGCGGCGCACACAGTGCCATGCGTCTTCCGGGATGGGAGACGCTGCCCATGAGCGCCAAACCAGTGCCACGCCCCAGTGGCGACTGGTACCCTCCCGACGGCGTGCCCGCGCCGGTGTTAGCCAACATCCTGGGTGACAGCCACCCCGAGATCATTGCCTCCATCAACGACGGCGCGATCTACGCGGTCGGCCCCGATGCCCAGATCCTGTGGCACTACGACTACGCCAAGGGCGCCGCCAAGACCTTTGCTTCCGAGCCGGTGGTGGTGGACCTGAACCGCGACGGCGTGCCCGAGATCGTGTTTGGCACGTACTCGCTTTCAGCCAATGCCGGGCGCTTGGTAATCCTGAGCAACACCGGCGCGGAACTCTACGACATCCCGCTGCCAGGACAGAATAACAACGAAAGAAACGGCATCGGCGTGCCTGCAGCGCCGTCGGTGGCGGATCTCGACGGCGACGGCACCCTGGAGATCGTGCTTCTGACCTTCGACCACGGCGTGGACGTGTTCAACGTGCCCGGCTCAGGAACCAAGTGCCTGCCTTGGCCCACCGGCCGCGGAAACCTGCTGCGCAACGGTCAAGGCCCGGCATACGTGCCGTAGATCGCGCGCCCGCCGCGTCTTCACCTACAGAGCCTCGTGGCCGCGCTCTCCCGTGCGGATGCGGATGGCGTCGGCCACGTCACTGACAAAGATCTTGCCATCCCCGATCTCTCCCGTGCGCGCGGTGGCCAAGATCGCCTCGACGATGGGATGCACCAGATCGTCGTCGACAACAATCTGGATGCGGACTTTCGGGATGAAGTCCACGACATAGGCCGAGCCGCGATACACCTCTTTCTTGCCGCCGGTGCGGCCGAAGCCTCTAACCTCCGAGACGGTCATGCCTTGGGCGCCCACCTGGCGCAGCCGGTCCTTCAAATCGTCCAGCTTGAACGGCTTGATGATGGCTTCGATCTTCTTCATGCCGGTGAGCATCCTCCCGAATAGGTTGCCGGTGTGTTTCCGGCGGGTGAAATGTCCGTAACCGACGCGGCGCAGGCGGGGTATTTCGGCGAGGCATGCCCGCCCAATTGGCTAGAAATAGGCCAGGAAGGCGCCTAGGCCGGTGAACTGGTTCTTACGGGTCGTGCCGCCCTTGTCGAACCGCGCGAAACAGAAGAGAAACCTGCTGTTCTCCCTCGCGTTTCTTCGGCCGGCGAGCTGCTACGGCGCCGACTTGATCTGCACGTGGCTCATCCGGCGCCGGGCAGTGGCGAGGCTGCCGGCCTCGGGCGGAGGCGGGGTGAGGTTCACGTGCAAGCCGAGCGCTGCGCGAACCGCGAAGTGGTCCTCGCTGACTGAAAAGGCCAATAGGTCACTGATGCGCTCGCGCGCCGACAACGGGCTTTGCCCCGAAGGCTCCACTGCGATCACCCGCGCCGCTGCGCCCAGATCGCCACACAGGGCGAGGGCCGCGCGGCCGGCGGTGAGGTCAGCGGCGGCGATCCAACTCAGCAGATCCAGCTTGTCCCCACGCGCCTCCACGAATCTCCTCGCCACTACCTTCAGCTCGGCCCGCAATGCCGGCGAGAGCAGCGGGTCGAGTGTCTTGGCCATCTTGTCCACCTCGTCACCGTGCGGGCCATTGCCGATCGGGCACCCGCCGAGCAGCAGCCCCGCGCGCACGGCGATCTCCAGCAGAGCCGGCGTGCCCAGGCAGAAGCGGGGAAACCGCTCCCAGCGCATGAGTACCATCCGCTTGGCCAGGTCGAAGATGACCTCGCTCTGCCTGCTCCACTGCTCGAAACCCGGGCCCACCACCAGGGTCGGGGTCAGGCTGTTCTTCTCTTTCAGGTTAACGATGTTCACTGTGCCCGGCGCGTCCTTCTTCAAGAAGACGTCAGGCAGGCTCGCCTCAATGGTGTTGGCCACGTAGCGCAAGGCTGCAGCGTGCGGCCAGGCCGAGCCCGAAAGGTCCACCCGTGCGGCCCGGTCCACCCCGATGGCCTTGTGCGGGCTCGCACTGGACATGGCGATGGCAGGTGCCAGCAAGCCGAGCAGAGCGCTGACATAGGAATCCTCTGCCGGGTGCAAGATCTTGCGCCACAGCTCTTCGTTCATTTTTCCGGCCAGGTTGGGAAGCTGACTGGGCCGGTAACTCTCGTAGAAGCTGGCCAGGGGTGGATCGGCGTTGCCCAGATAGACCAGCGCCGCGGCCACGCACCACATCCGGTCGTGGGCGCCCATCTGATAGAAAAGTGGCGCCAGCGCCTGATACGAAGCGACGTGGTCGGGCTTCTTGCTGATCAGCAACTGGTGCTGCGCGATGGTCTTGCCAACTGCCGAGGGACCTGCCTCCTGGTACATTTGCGCGAGCTGCGCCTGGCGCGCGAAATTGTCCCGGTCGAGTTTGGCGGCGACCTCGAGAGCCAAAAGCGCGCTCTCGCGGTTCTTGAGGTGCCCCATAGCCACCGCGGCCAGCGCGTCCCACAGGCGCAGCTTGATCTCAGGCGGCGCCTCGGCGGGCAAGCGCCTCAACTGCCGGCGGTAGGCGCGCGCCAGCTCCTTCCAACTCCGGCTATCGATCAGCATGCGCTCGATGGCGTCGAACGCGCGCACAAACATCGGATCGTCCTCCAGAACCTGCGTGAAAACCTCCACCGCCTTGGCATTGTCCTTCATCTCGTCACGATAGATGGCGGCCAGGGTGTAGCGGCAGCGGGCGCGGATGGCCGGCTCGCTCTCCAGCCCGGACAGCGTCTCCAGCGTCTCGACCGACTTGCTCCATTGCTTGCCCTGGCTGTAGTAGTCGAGCATCTTGTACAGCGTCTGCCGCCGCTCGGGCTCCACCGCCAGCGCCTTGGTGTAGCAGGCCACGGCATCGGCGGAGTCATTCAGTTTCTCGCGCAGGATGTCGCCCAGCTCATCCCAAAGTTGCGCGCGCTCGTCCGTGTCGCTGACCAGGGCAAGCTGTTTGCGGCGCAGATCGACCACCTCGCGCCACTCCTGGCGGGCCGTGCGCAGCGCAATCAGTGCCTCCAAGTGGCTGCGCTGATGCGGCTCCAAGGCCGCCGCTTCCTCGCGAAAGTGAATGACGGCGTCACTGTCGGCGATCCGCTCCGCACAAATTGCCATGCGCACGCAAATGGCCGCGCGTTCCGGCGCGCTCAAACTGGTCAGGCCCAGGGCGTAGACGCGCTCGTAGGCCGCACCCGCCTCGGCCCACGCCTCACGCTCGAAGTGCAAGTCGGCCGACGCCTGCGCCAGGGGCAGGGAGTGCGGGGACAACTTGGTGGCGGCCTCGACGTTGGCCATCGCCTTATCCATCTTTCCCAATTGCTTCGCGCAACGGGCGACCCGTTCGTGCAGCATGGCCCGGGCTGCGTCGTCATCAGCGGGCGCGCGGCGCAGGAGCATGTCGAGCAACGGCTCAAGCAGCGGCCATTCCTGGCGCGCCTCGCGCAGCTTGGCCAGGCGTTCGGCCGCGCTCACCTGCTCTGGATCGGCGGCCACGGCACGGGTGAGAAGATCCAAGCCGCCCTCTGGATCGTCGAAATGGTCGAGGGCCAAGATGCCCGCCCCGGCCAGCAGGCGCCCCTTCTCCATCGGGTTCTGGGTCTTCTCCGCGCCCTGCAGCGCGAACCTGGCCGCGCGCTCGAACTCGCCCTTGCGGCTGCATAGCTCAGCCAGCGTCGCCAAGGCCACCACATTGTTGGGATCGCTGTCGAGCGCCCTCAGATACAACGCCTCGGCAGCGGCCGGATCTTCGGCCGCAAAACCCTGGACCACCACCAGCGCACTTTCCACGTCCTTCAGCTTGTCGAGCAGCAGGCTGGCCCGCTCCATGCGCAGCCCGCGCGCCAGTTCGGGGTCGCCCTTGCGCTGCGCGCGCATTTCGAGCAGATCGCACAGCAGGGGCCACTGCTCGGTCTTGCGATAGAGCTCCTCCAACTTGGCCAGTGCCTCTTCATTGGCGGGATTGCGGGCAGTCAGCGCCTCCAGCATCTCAATCAGCGGCTTCCACTGCTCGGTACTGTGGTAGATCTGTTCCAGCTTGCCAAAGACGGCCGCGTCAGTGGGATTGCGCGCCAGGGCCTTGCGCAGCAGATCGGTAAGTGCCTTCCCCTGCTCGGTCTTGCGATAGAGCTCTTCCAGTTTGGCAAAAGCCGCCGGATCAGCCGGATTGCGCGCCAGCTCCTTTTCCAGCAGGGACGTCAGAGGCGCCCACTGTTCAGTCTTGCGCAACAGCGCCTCGAGATTGGCGAAGGCCGCGTTGTTGTTTGGATCCCGCGCCAGCATCTTTTCATAGAGAGCACGCAGGGGAACCCAGCGTTCGGCCTGGCGGAAAAGGTTCTCCAACTCGGCCAAGGCCTCGGGGTTCTGCGGATCGCGGTCGAGCACCTTGCCGAAGGCCGCGATGGCCTCGTCGACGCGGGCCGTGTCCCGGGCACACACTCGCGCCACGCCGAGCGCGATTTCGGTCGAATCCGCGGCGTCAGCCCCCTCGTGCGCGAGCTGGACGACCTCCTTGACGAATTCGTCCCACTGGCCCACCTTTTCCGCCAAGCGCTTGGCGTCGGCGAGCAAGTCGGCATCGCGTGGTTGCAGGCGCAGCGCCGTCATCATCACGGGATAGGCTCGATCAGTGGCGCCCAGCTCCCGTTCCAGCAGCAAAGCCACCTCGCGCAGAGCCGCCGCTTGGGCAGCCGGTTCATGCATGACCTCCGCGCGGCTGATCATGATGCCGACCATGCGTTCCCATTCCTTGTGTTCGCGCAGCAGGGCCAAGCCTCGATTGAGGCCGTCATGCGTCTCCCAATCCCCGGGATCGGCCACGAAGAGCTCCAACCAGGCTTCCACTTCGTCGTCAGCCGGCTTGCGGCCGGGCTGGGCACAGAGAGAGGCCAGGGCTGCGAGGGTTTCCTGCAAAGAGGCGTCCACGGAAACCGGGACCAGGCCCAGCTCGGCGCGCACCAGGCGCGCGTCGCTGTCCGAAAACTGCGACGCCAGCAGGAAATGCGGCGTCCGGGTCTCGGTCGCGCCCAGCACGCGCTGGACCAGCAGGGTCAAGTCCGGATCGTCGGGCCGATAGCCCACGAAAACGAACGACCACTTGTGATAGAGGCTGGCGACAAAGGCCGCCGCGCCGGTGGCACCGATCTTCGCCGGAATCTCGGCGGGGGCCAAGCAGAGCGAGGCGGGCACGTCGGCGCGACCGAAAATCTGCAAGAGAAACCGGCCGTGGCCGTGTTCCAGCGAGCTAGCGTTGGCGGCAAACGCCGTCCGGCTCACTACCTCGGCGTCGTCGGCCAGGGCGGTAGCCCAGAGCGCGTCGAACGTGGTCGTGATCAGGCCGCGCCAAGGCGCGTGGGCCACGGTCCTGATGGCATCGGGCACCCGAACACCTTTGCCATACGCATCCGCCAACACGTCGCCCAGCGTGCTTTCGTGAAACAGTTCGCGCACCAGCGCCAAGGCCGAGGTCAAGCGACCCTTCTGCAAAAGATCGGCAAGCGCGGCCTTGTCCTCTTCGGCAGTAACCCATTCGAGAAAGCACTGGCCGAGTGCGGCCCAGCCGGGAAGTTGGGCCAACTCGGAACAGCCAGCGCCGGCCACTAGTACGGCCTGTCGATTCCTCAGGCGCTCTACCAGCACATCGGGCAATGGGTGCATGAGATCTCCCTAGGTTTTCCGCGCGGGCGTCCGGTGCCGAACCAGATCTGCACTCGGGGTCACGCCACGTAGAAGTAGCACGGATTTCTAGCACAGAATTGGTTTGCCTTCCCGCTAGCGGCAAAACGGCGCCTGAGACATGCTGCACTGGCCCAGCGCATTCCGAAAAGACTGGCCAGAAGTGCGCGCCGGCAAGCCTTGCGCGTTTTCCAGCAAGGCAAGGCCGACTTCGCCAACCGGGGCATGAAGTGTGAGCCTCCTGCGCAGCGGGCGGCATCCTATGGTCGTGCGGTACTTCGTTGTCATGGTGGGGGTTCTCGCTCTCCTCGGCGGTCTGGGAGGCGTGAAGTTCGCCCAAATCAAATCGCTGATTGCCTACGGTCACGCGGCTTCCGCAGCGGGTCCGCCACCCGAGGTGGTGGGGACCAGAGCGGCGAAGCAGGACACCTGGGAGAATAGGCTTTTTTCCGTGGGCACCATCGCCCCCGCGCGCGGGGTGACGGTGAGCAACGACGCGGCGGGGGTGGTGACCGCGATCAAGTTCCAGTCGGGGCAGACTGTGCGCCGCGGGCAAGTCCTGGTCGATCTCGACAATCGGGTCGAGCGCGCCCAACTTGCCTCGCTGCAGGCACAGGCAGGCCTGGCGCGCATCTCCGCCGGACGAGCGCGCGCTTTGTTCAAGGACGACGCTGTACCCAAAGCGCAGCTCGACAACGCCGAGAGTGCGCTGCAATCCGCGACCGCCAACGCGGCGTCACTGCAGGCGCAGATCGATCGCAAGACTGTGCGCGCCCCGTTCGATGGCCGGCTGGGCATCCGGCTCATCAACCTCGGCCAGTACCTGAACCCCGGAACGGCGATCACGGTCCTGCAGTCCACCGACACAAACTACGTCGATTTCACCCTGCCGCAGCAGCAGCTCGACGAACTCGCGGTGGGAATGACGGTGCGAATCAATGAAGGGCTGCCCGGTCCGCGCGCCGAAGCTACGGTTGCCGCCATCGATCCGACGCTGGACCCAGTAACCCGCAGCGGCCGGGTCCGGGCCACGGTAGGAAAGATGGAGGGGCTGGTCACCCCCGGCATGTTCGTCAACGTCTCGGTGGTGCTGCCCGAAAAGCGAAGCGTGACCATGGTTGGGGCAACCTCGCTAGTGCACGCTTCATTCGGCGACTCGGTCTTCGTGGTCGAGGACAGGAAGAATGACAACGGCGCCGCGGTCACGGGACCGGACGGCAAGCCGGCCAAGCTCGCGCGCCAGCAGTTCGTCAAGACCGGCGAGTCGCGCGGGGATTTCGTGGAGGTCCTAGAAGGTGTCAAGCCGGGACAGGAGATCGTCGCGCAAGGCGCCTTCAAGCTGCGCAACGGCGCGCCAGTCAGGATCAACAACTCGGTGAAGGTCGAGCCCCAGCTCGCGCCCCGCCCCGAGAACCGCTGAGGCCGCATGAGGCTGGTTGATCTCTTCATCCGCAGGCCGATTCTCGCGATCGTGGTCAGCCTGATCATTATCATTGCCGGCCTGCAAGCCATCCGCTCGCTCAACGTCCGCCAGTACCCCAAGTTGGAGGCGGCCAGCATCGTGGTGACCACGGTCTACGTTGGCGCCAACGCGGATCTGGTGCGCGGCTTCGTCACCACCCCGTTGGAGCAGGCCATTGCCGCCGCCGACGGCATCGACTACATCGAATCGCAGAGCGTGCAGGGCCTGTCGACGATCAGCGTGCGCCTCAAGCTCAACTTCGACGGCGCCAAGGCTCTGGCCGACATCAGCACGCGGGTGAACCAGGTGCGGGCGGATCTGCCCCCCGAATCCGAGATACCAGCCATCAGCCTGCAGCCATCCGACGCCCAGACCGCCGCGATGTACCTGAGCTTCAACTCGACCATTTTGCAAGACAATCAGGTTACCGACTACCTCATTCGCATCGTGCAGCCGCGCCTGACCGCTATCGAGGGCGTGCAACGGGCCGAGATCTTGGGCGGCCGCACCTTTGCCATCCGCGCCTGGCTGAGACCGGACCGTATGGCGGCTCTGAACGTCAGCCCTGCGCAGGTACGCAACGCCCTGGCCGCGAACAACGCACTCTCGGCCGTGGGCCAGACCAAGGGCGCTCTCGTCCAGCTCAACTTGACGGCGTCGACCGATCTGCGCAGCGTTGAGGAATTTCGCCAGCTCGTGGTGCGCGAACAGAACGGCACGCTGGTGCGCCTGCAAGACATCGCCGACGTCGTGATGGGCGCCGACAACTACGACCAGGACGTGCGCATGAACGGCCAGCGCGCGGTGTTCATGGGCGTGTGGGTCTTGCCCAATGCCAACTCGCTCGACGTCATCGGCCGGGTGAACCGCGAGGTGCAACAGATCCGTAGGGAGCTGCCCACCGGGATGATGGTGGGCGTGGCCTACGATTCGACCAAGTACATCAAGAGCGCCATCAGGGAGGTGGTCACCACCCTGGCCGAGACGGTGCTGATCGTCATGGTGGTCATCTTCCTCTTCTTGGGCTCGCTCCGCACAGTGCTGGTTCCCGTGGTCGCCATCCCGGTGTCGCTCATCGGCGGCGTGTTCTTGATGCAGGTATTCGGTTTCACCGTGAACCTACTCACCCTGTTGGCCATCGTACTGTCGGTCGGTCTGGTGGTGGACGATGCCATCGTCGTGGTCGAGAACTGCGAGCGTCACGTGCGCGAGGGTCGCTCGCGCCTGGAGGCGGCTTTCCTTGGCGCGCGCGAGCTGGTGCGCCCGATCATCGCCATGACCATCACCCTGGCGGCCGTGTACACCCCCATTGGATTCCAGGGCGGGCTCACGGGAGCGCTGTTTCGCGAATTCGCCTTCACACTCGCAGGCGCGGTGTTCATCTCGGGCGTGGTCGCGCTGACCCTGTCGCCCATGATGTGCTCCAATCTGCTCAACCCGGTGTACCAGCCGGGCTGGCTACCGCGACACATTGACAGCGGGTTCGATTGGTTCAAACGCATCTACGGGCGAATGCTCGCCGCGACCCTCCGGGCCCGCGGCGCCGTGTACCTCGGATGGTTTGCGCTCACCCTGGCGGTGGTTCCCATGTACGTGTTCTCGCCCAAAGAGCTTGCCCCCAATGAGGACCAAGGGGTGGTGTTTGGCGCGATGCTGGTGCCACCCAACGCCACACTGGAGCAGCTCGACCCCTTCCGCGCCGAGGTGACACGCATTTTCAAGGAGACACCAGAGTTCGAGAACACATTCCAGATCACGTTTCCCTTCCAGGGCTACGGCGGCATGTTGGTCAAACCCTGGGATCAGCGCAGTCGGCAGATCTTCGCCATCGCCAATGAGACCAATTTCAAGCTGGCCAACATCGCTGGTGTACGTGCCCCGGTGTTCTTGCCCTCTGCCCTGCCCAGCGCAGGCCTCATGCCCATCGAGTTCGTGATTGCCTCGACGGCGGACCACCAAGAGATCACGCGTTTCGCCGACCGCCTCAAGCTTGCGGCCATGCAGAGCGGCCAATTCGCTTTCCCGCCTGATAGCGACGTGAAGATCGATCAGGCCAAGGCCGAGATCGTGCTCGACCGCGACAAGATTGCCTCAATGGGAATCAGCCTGGGCCAAGTGGGCGGCGATCTCGCGGCGATGGTCGGCGGGCACTTCGTCAACCGCTTCACCATCGACGGACGGGCGTACAAGGTGATCGCGCAGGTAGAGCGTGCCGGGCGACTGACGCCCGATAACTTGCAGCGCATCTACGTCACTGGGCCGAACGGACAGCTCATGCCACTGGGTGCGATCGCCGAAATCCGCAAGGAGATCGAACCGCGCACCCTCAATCGCTTCCAGCAGCTCAATGCGGTCAAGATTTCGGGCGTCCCGTCGCGCTCGCTGGAGAATGGGCTGCGCGTGCTGGAAGGCGAGGCGGCGAAGATTCTTCCCCCTGGCTATCGCATCGACTACACCGGCGAGTCGCGCCAGCTTCGCCAGGAGAGCGGGAAGTTCCTGCCCGCCATGGCCCTGGCCCTGGTGCTCATCTTCCTGGTCCTGGCCGCGCAGTTCAATTCCTTCCGCGATCCCTTTGTCATTTTGGCCGGCTCCGCGCCCCTGGCCATGTTCGGCGCGCTCATCTTCACCTTCCTGAAATTCCAGGGCCCGCCTGGTTTGACCTTCCCGCTTACTGCGGGATGGACTGTGACACTGAACATCTACTCGCAGGTCGGATTGGTGACCCTGGTTGGCCTGGTGTCGAAGAACGGCATCCTGATTGTGGAATTCGCCAACGTCCAGCAAGAGCGCGGCCTATCCAAGATCGAAGCCGTGAAGGCGGCAGCCGCGACTAGGCTGCGTCCCATTGTGATGACGACCATCGCGACAGTGGCTGGACTGTTTCCCCTGACCCTGGTCACTGGCCCAGGCGCAGTGGCGCGCAACTCGATTGGTATTGTGCTGGTAGGCGGGATGTCGATCGGCACGCTGTTTACGCTTTTCGCGGTGCCGTCGATCTACGTGTTGCTGGCGCGCGACCACCGCAAAGCGCATGCGAAGGATCTCGAAACCGCGAGGGCGGCATCGGCGGCGTCGCTGCCGAGGCAGGGGAGCGCGGAGGCGGCGGCGTGAGAGGCGGTGTCGTGGCCGGGCGGCCCCTCACCAGCGCCATTAAGATCGCAACCCACAACACCCACATCGTGGCCCTGTTCGACGCCGTCCGAAGCCTGATGGCCACGCCTGAGAAAACCAAACGGCAGATCGGTTTCCAGACCAAGGGCAAGGATCGCTCGTTTACCAACGCGCGTGAACGTGGCGGCTAATGAGGTCGTCGTAGACCTGTTCGACGCCGCGGTTTTGTTCGGGCGTCAAGGGAGCCATGTTTCCGACCTCCAGATTGCTGTCGACTTGACTTGGATTAGGGGCCAGAACGTGGCCGAAATTCTGACCGGAGGCACTGGTTCCATGCGTCACCTAGACTTCTTCCTGGTTTGTTCGGTCACGCTCTCCGTGGTCTGCTGTGGACGCACGAGCCTCGACACGGCGGTTGTTGGTACGGGAAATACGCTGTCTCTCGGCGGTGCGGCAGCATACGGCGGTGCCCCAGCCGCAGGAGGCGCAACCGGCATAGGCGAGTCAACTTCGGCTGCTGACGGTTCAGTATCCACTACCGATCTAGACACTTGCGCAAGTGATGCCGACTGCACGTCGTGCGACTGGGGGAAAGCCCCCACAGACTCGAGCCAGTGCACCGGCACCTATTGCTGCGGCGGACCGATATCAAGCAAGAAGAGATGTGAAGCCAGTCAAGCTGCTTGGGCATTGTATTGCCCCAACCAGCTTCCGAAACCCATCGATTGCCCATGCGTAGGGTTAGGGTGCACAGGTGAGTATGTTGGCTGCAATGGTGGACAATGCGGTCTTTGGTGCCCGCCTCCCGTCGATGCCGGGGCTTGAGACGGGCCCGCCTAGCGCCGGGTATCGGGATCAAGCGCCACGCTGAGCGCCAGGTCGACCGCTCGGTCGTAGCGGATGGCACGGGAGGCAGGCAAGAAGCCCTGCTTGCGCAGGTCGACCGCGTGCACGGCCAGATCCCTGCGCACCTGCACGCGCGCCGGCGTGGGCGTGGGAAGTTTCATGCCGTCGAGCACGACCTCGGCGCCAGCGGGCTGCGACTCGATGAGCAGGGTTGCGGGCTGAAACCACACCGCGGCCACGGGAAGCGGCACCACCGCCAGGTGAACCAGCACCGCGGCCGCGGCAAGGACGCAGAAGAGCACGACCAGGACAGGCGTCCAGAGCCCACGTCGCCGGGTCACCTGCATCAGGGCCGGAGTCTGACCCGAGCCTGCTGCCCCAAAGGGGGCCGGCAGGGTGGGACGCGGGTTGATCATCTGGGGAGGCGCAACCAACACGGCACTTTGCACAGCCGCCAGAGTAGGCCGGGGCGACTTTCCGGCCGGGGCTGGTCCGCTGGCCGTCCTCTGCGCGGCGCCAGCCCCCGCGCGCCCGGCGACGTCGGCTTGCACGCGAATCGCGGACTCGGGCGCGGTTTCGTCGGCCCACAGATCGGGCGCCAGCCGGATCACCTTTGATGCCGGCCGGGGCTTGGTCAGGCTACCGGGCGGCAACAGCGTGCGCAGCAAGAGCTTCAGTTCGGTGGCCTCGCCGGAAGGCGGGCGCGGAACCAGGTTAAGTGCCGCGCGACAGGCGTCCGCAAAGACGCGTGCATCGGGAAAGCGATCGCGCGGATCCGGCGCCAGCGAATCGGCGATGAGTCGCGCCAGCGGCGGCGGCAGGTTCGGCCGGCGCTGCTGGGGCGAGAACACCAGGCCCGAGGCCACCTGGCGCCAGGTCTCGGCTTGGTTCGATGAATCGCGCAGTCGATACCCGGTGAGAAGCTCGAACAGCACCGCGCCCAATGAGTAGATATCGCTGCGCCGGTCAAGGGTCGCGCCGCGCGCCTGTTCCGGCGACATATACGCCAGGTTGCCCTTGAGCGATGACACCAGCGAGTTGTCGGTGCGCCGCTTGGCCACGCCAAAGTCCGATAGTTTCACCTCGCCGGCGTAGGAAAGCAGCACATTGTCAGGCGAGATATCTCGATGGACCAGCCCCGTGGGCCGGCCATCCGGCCCGCGCAGCTCATGCGCGAAATGCACGCCCTCGGACAACTCGCCCATGATGTAGAGGGCGACCGCATCGTCCAGGCGTTTGGGCAGGCCATCCGGGCTGGATGACTTGCGCAGGACCGCGAGCAGCTCGCCCAGGTCGCGGCCATCCACGTACTCGAGGACGATGAAATGCTCACCCTCCGCCGACATGCCGAGATCATGAATCTGCACGATGTTTTTGTGCGACAGCGAAGCGTGGATGCGTGCCTCGGTGAGCAGCATGCGAACGAAGCGCTCGTCGGCCGCCAGATGCGGCAGGATGCGCTTGATGGCCACCGGTTTTTCGAAGCCCTCTTCGCCCAGAGCTCGGCCCATGTACAGCTCGGCCATATCGCCGACGGCGAAGCGGTCGAAGAGCTCGTATTGTCCGAATCTCATCGCTGTCAGGTCCGCGCGGGCACTCCAACTCTCCATCATACTCGCGCGCGGGTTCGCTGGGTTACACGAAATCCAAGCCCAAAACTGATAGCCTCACGGACATGGCTGCCGATTTCACCCTTGTCCGCGCCTTGGCCCAGCGTGCCGTCGACGAAGGCGTGACTCCGGGTTTGGTTTTGGGCCTTGCCCAGGGCGGGCAAGTGCGGTTTCTTGATGCGTTTGGTCATCGACAGATCGTCCCACTCGTCGACGAGCTTGCGACCGACGTGGTCTACGATCTGGCCTCGCTGACCAAGGCCGTGGTGACCAGCCTGCTGGTCATGCGTGGGGTCGGCAGCGGGATCTGGGCCTTGGATGACCCGCTCGGCAAGCATTTGCCGGCACTGGCAGCCCGGCCCGAGGTAACCCTGCGACGGGCGCTGGCCCATGCCGCCGGCTTTGCCGCCCATCGTCCGTTCTTTGAGCAGGTCATCAACCAAGGCGTGGCTCCTGCAGACGGTCGGGAACGCATCATCGCCCTGGCTGCGGCAGAGCCACTGGCCTTTCAGCCAGGGACGCGGTCGCTCTACTCGGACCTGGGCTTCATTCTCCTCGGCGATCTGGTGGAGCGCGGCCTGGGCGGCCGATTGGAGGCGCTGGCTGAGATATTACTCTGGGCGCCCCTCGGGCTGCGCTCCACGGGTTTCGCTGGTTCGGCGGCGCTTCGGGGGCGGACGCTCGCGCCTACAGAGCGTTGTTCGGTGCGCGAGCGCATGCTTTGCGGCGAGGTGCACGACCTCAACGCCTTTGCCATGGGCGGGGTAGCAGGTCACGCCGGGCTCTTCGCCGACGCTGCGGATCTGCTTCGGCTGGCCGGCGCCTTGTGCGCCGCCTGGCGCGATGCTGGGCCGGCAGGCGACGCGCCTCTTGTCCCGGCTGAGGTGCTGCGTATGTTCTGGCGGCCGGCTGGGATCCCGGGGTCGACCTGGCGTCTCGGCTGGGACGGGCCGGCGGCCACGGGATCGCTCGCCGGCGATCGTCTGTCTCGCCAAGCAGTTGGCCACCTAGGTTTCACTGGCTGCTCGCTCTGGATCGACCCTGAGTGCGAAACCTGCGTCGTGTTGCTCACCAACTTCGTCCATCCGACGGTGCACAAAGACCCGCGCTTCCGAGCGCTGCGTCCGGCGCTGCACGACGCAGCCCTGGACGCAATCGGGTATCGAGCGTAGGTAGTAGCCAACGTGAAGATTGCACTCGGCCAGATAAACCCCACCGTGGGTGACTTCGACGGCAACCTGCGCCTGGCCGAAGATGCCTTGATTGCGGCGGAAACGGCCGGCGCCGATCTCTTGGTGCTTCCCGAGCTGGCTCTCTCGGGCTATCCACCGCGCGATCTCTTGGAACGTGCCGCCTTCGTGCAGGCGGGCATGCGCAGCCTTGACCGACTGGTGGCTCGGGTGGGCAGCGGGTCCGCCGGCCGCTCGGCGGCGGTGATCGTCGGGTTTCCGGAGCTCTTGCCCGAGTCGCCGGTGGGCCGCCGGATCGCCAACTCCGCGGCGCTCATCCATCAGGGTTGCGTCGTCTCGGTCCATCGCAAGTCGCTGCTGCCGACCTACGACGTTTTCGATGAATGGCGCTATTTCGAGCCGGCCCAGACCGTGGCCCCGGTCGACTTCGCCGGCCATCGCCTCGGCATCTCGATCTGCGAGGACATGTGGAACGATGGCGATTTCTGGCCCCGGCGCCTGTATCGCGAGGATCCCATCGAGAAGCTGGTGGCCGCGGGCGCCGACCTGCTCATCAACATTGCGGCCTCGCCCTACACTATGGAGAAGCGCCACCTGCGCCCGCGCATGTTGGCCGAGGTGGCCCGGCGTTGGGCTCGCCCCTTGGTCTTCGTCAATCAGGTCGGCGGTCAGGATGACCTGATCTTCGATGGATCGAGCCTGGCACTGGACGCGCGCGGCGAGGTGATCGCGCGCGCCGCCGAGCACGCGGCCGATTTGGTCGTGGTCGATCTGGATGCGGGTCGCGGCACGATCAGGCCGGCCGTGGAATCTGATGCCCGCTCGGCCCTGGAAGCCTTGGTGCTGGGCACCCGCGACTATGCCCGGCGCTGCCACTTCTCGGGCGCTCTGGTCGGGCTTTCGGGCGGCATCGACTCGTCGGTGGTTGCCTGTCTGGCCGCGCGCGCTTTGGGGCCGGCTAACGTGCTCGGCGTGGCCATGCCGTCGCGTTTTTCGTCAGACCACTCGCGCGCCGACGCGGCCGCGCTGGCCTCGGCGCTGGGCATCCAATTCCGCACAATCTCAATCGAGCCCATGTTTGCCACCTATTTGGAAGCCCTGGCGCCGGCTTTTGCGGGCCGGCCAGCCGATGTCACCGAGGAGAACCTGCAGGCACGCATCCGCGGCGGCATCCTCATGGCACTGTCGAACAAGCTCGGCGCTCTCTTGCTTTCGACCGGGAACAAGAGCGAAATCGCCACCGGCTACTGCACCCTCTACGGCGATACCTGCGGTGGCTTGGCCGTGCTCTCCGATGTGCCCAAGACCCTGGTCTACAGGATTGCCCACGAGATAAATGCCGAGCGTCCGGTCATCCCGCAATCGACCTTGAGTAAGCCGCCATCGGCTGAATTGCGGCCCAACCAGAAAGACCAGGACAGCCTGCCGCCCTACGATGTGCTGGACGCGATCCTGGAAGCCCACGTCGAGCGCGGCCTGGACAGCGAAGCCCTGCAGGCCGCTGGTTTCGATCCCGCGGTGGTGGCCGAGGTCATGCGCTTGATGGGCCAGTCAGAGTACAAGCGGCGCCAGCTTCCGCCCGGGCTCAAGATCACTGGCAAGGCATTTGGCACCGGCCGCCGCTACCCCATCGCGCAAGCGTTCCGCGGCTAGGCGCTATACTCCAACGATGGCCAAGTTCCGCGGTACGATCAGGCACAGCGCCCTTGAGGGCGGGCATTTTCAGTTGGTGGCCGACGACGGCACGGCCTACGAGGTGGAGGGCAGCGATCCGATTCTGCAGCGTGACGGAGCACGGGTGGAGATCGACGGGTCCGTCGACCGGGCGGCCCTTTCCCTGGCCATGACCGGACCGCGGCTGAAGGTTAAATCCGTCAAGACCGCGTAGCAGGGGTTGGCCCGGCTGGCGCTCCCGAGCGTCTGGGCTACTTCTTCTTCGCCGGCTTGGGGGCCGGCTTGGGCGCGGGCTGAGCGTTGTCGCCTTCTGATCTCTGGCGATTTAGCTCTTGCATGGCAGCTTCCTCATCCGACAACTTCTGGGGATGCGTCGAAGCGCAGCCCAGAAGCGACGAGAGGGAGACCACGGCGAACAGAAACACAACTTGTTTCATGGCTACGTTCTCTTCTGCGGGCCACCAGCCCGCCAGGGTTGCGAAAGTCTACATCAACTCTCAGGCCCTGTGGCGGCGAACCTCGCGGTCGACCTCCACGAATTGCTCGTCCAGGTGCCAGGGCCGCTCGGCGTACACGTCGTCGAACAGGGTGGAAAGCGGCGACTTGCTGGGCAGGCTCTCCACCTCGGCCACCAGCGCCGCAAACTCCTGCTCGCAGGTCTCGACGAACTTCCGTTCCTCGTCCGCATTCCACAATCCCTTGCCCTCAAGGTAGGCACGGAAGCGGCGAATGGGATCGCGGCATTCCCACTCGCGCGGCTCATTGGGATCGCGGTACGCCGTGGGATCGTCCGACGAGGTGTGGGCACCCCGGCGGTAGGTGAGCGCCTCGATGAGAGTAGGCCCCTCGCCCCGGCGCGCGCGCGCCGCAGCCTCGGCCGTGACATGGGCCAGGGCCAGCACATCGTTGCCGTCGACCAACACGGCCGGCATGCCATAGGCGACCGCCTTCTGCGCAAGGGTCGGCGTCACGGTTTGCACCGAACGCGGGGTCGAGATGGCCCAGCCGTTGTTGCGGCAGAAGAACAGACAGGGGGCCTTGCGCACGGCCGCCATGTTGCACGAGACATGGAAGTCGCCCGTCGAGGTGGCGCCATCGCCAAAGTAAACCAGACTGACATCGTCGCGGCCGCTCAGCTTGGCCGCCATGGCCATGCCCACCGCGTGCGGGATCTGGGTGCCCACCACCGAGCTGACCGACACGAAGTTCAGCTCGCGCGCGGTGTGGTGCACGGGCAACTGCCGGCCCTTCACCGGATCCTCGGCGTTGCAGTAGAGCTGGCACAGCAGGGTGCGCAGCGGGTACCCGCGGTGGAGCGCGGCGCCGGCCTCGCGGTAGCAGGAGAAAATCCAGTCACTGGGGCGCAGCGCCCAGAGCGGCCCCACCAGGGTGGCCTCTTCACCCCAGGCGGTGAGGTAGAAGCCGATGCGGCCTTGGCGCTGGAATCGCATCAGCTTCTCGTCGAGCAGGCTGTTCTGCACCATGGTCTGCAGGATATGGCGCAGCTCACCGGCCGGAATGGCAGGCTCCCACTCGGGATGCAGCACGCGTCCCGCATCGTCGAGAACCCGGACAAGCTCAAACTTCACCATGCCTGCTTAACGGTGGTGTCCAGGGTTGTCAAGGCGCGAGCCAGGCAAGATACTCATCACCGGCGTCCCTTGGACGCAAAAGGCCACCCATGAAGCTTCACCTGAAAGACGTCGTCAGCTACGCCGGGACCGACTACCTGGTCGAGGGGCTCATCACCTACCGCGTGGGGCGCCGCAAACGGGTGCTGGCGCGCCTGGTCGACGGCGCGCGCGTCTTGTGGATGGAGCCGCTCGTGGGTGAGCTCGACGAACGCGTGCTGTTTCTCAAGGAAGTGCACGACCTCGACATGACCGCGCCGCCGCCGGCCAACATCTACTACAAGGGCCAGACCTACCTGCGGGTGCTCGCGGGCCAGGCCCAGGTGGCGACCAGCGGCCGGACGCCCGGGCGCATTTCAGGAACCTGCGAAGTGTGGCGCTATCGTGCCGCCGGCGACACCTTCATCCAGATCGAGGCGTGGCCCGACGGCCTGGTGGTTTTGGCTGGCCCCTCGGCCCACCAGGGCATGCTACAAATACTTCCCGCCAAGTAAGAGAGGAGACCGCGATGTACAAGCTCGTTTTGCTTCGCCACGGCGAGAGCACGTGGAACCAGGAGAACCGCTTCACCGGCTGGACCGACGTGGATCTGTCGGACAAGGGCCGGCAGGAGGCCAAGACCGGCGCCCTGGCGCTGGAAGCCGGGGGCTACACCTTCGACGTGGCGTACACCTCGGTGCTCAAGCGCGCCATTCGCACCTTGGGGTCTGTGCTCGACACGCTGGACTTGATGTGGATTCCCGTGCACCGGTCATGGCGGCTCAATGAGCGGCACTACGGCGCCTTGCAAGGCCTCAACAAGTCAGAGACCGCGGCCAAGTACGGCGAGGCGCAGGTGAAGATCTGGCGGCGCAGCTACGACATCCCGCCGCCGCCCCTGGAAAAGACCGACCCGCGCTTCCCGGGAAACGATCCACAAGGGCGCTACAAGGATCTCAAGCCCGCCGAGTTGCCCCAGACCGAGTGCCTGAAGGACACCGTGGCGCGCTTCCTGCCGTTGTGGCACGAGACCATCGCGCCCATGGTGAAGTCGGGCAAGAAGGTCATCATCGCGGCCCACGGCAACAGCCTGCGCGCCCTGGTCAAGTACCTGGACAACATCCCGGAGAGCGAAATCGTCGAGCTGAACATCCCGACCGGCATCCCGCTGGTCTACGAACTCGACGCTAACCTCAAGCCGATCAAGCACTACTATCTCGGGGATCAAGCTGCCATCGAAGCGGCAATGAAGGCCGTCGCCAACCAAGGCAAGGCGAAGTGAAGACAGAGATCATAGAGGACACAGAGGCGGATCGGAAGGAAGAAAGGGTTGGCTCCTGTCCGTTCCGAACCCTTTCTTCACATCCGATCTCTGTGGTCTCTATGTCCTCTAGCCTGAAACTCGACTGTAACTGTTTGATCTTCTTAGTGTGCACTGTGGCTTGGTGGAGCAGAAAACCGGGCTCGGATTTGTCAGTTTCACGCCTGAAGGATCCGGGCCAGCGGC